>SDBV01005880.1_pt1 | contig 17182 bp, 22 predicted proteins | sample 2277081 | NCBI WGS metagenome assembly SDBV01 (sample SAMN10402039, study PRJNA504765) | marine sediment metagenome | isolation source: marine sediment core GS10_PC15, 223 cmbsf | place: Arctic Ocean: Southern Knipovich Ridge | collected 2010 | reverse complement strand
AAGCATTATGAATCCAAAAATAAAAAACCTTGAAAAAATAATTTAAAACCCCGATAATTTTATAAAGAAATAATTTAATATTCTTAATATGAAAAACCATACAGAAGGATTGCATCACTTTCATGTTAGAAAAAGAATACATCAAAAACATGAAACCTATCCTCATCCAGATAAATGGATAAATTTTATGGATAAAGCGGTTTATGTCGTAGGAGCCATTGGCCCTCTCATGACATTACCCCAATTAATGAAAATATGGGTGGAAAAGAATGCAACAGGTGTTTCTGTAGCAAGTTGGACTGGTTTTTTATTGTATGCAATTTTTTGGTTAATCTATGGAATAATGCACAGAGAAAAGCCAATTATATTTGCATATATTCTTTGGGTCACTCTTCAAGCTCTTGTCGTTATTGGAATAATAATTTATGGTTGAAAATAGTTCTGATTATAAATAAAAATGCCAAAACCAAAGAATATAGACAAAATAATAAAACTTCTTAAAAAACAAATAAAGCAGTTTGAAAACCCAATCTCAACAGAAATAGGAGAAAAGACCAGAAGTCCTTTCCAGGTATTAATCTCTTGCATCTTAAGCCTAAGAACCAAAGACACAACTACAGGTCCGGCTGCAAAAAGATTATTCCAATTGGCAAAAACACCAAAACAAATGTCAAAATTAACAAAAAAACAAATTGAAAAAGCAATATTTCCAGTTGGATTTTACCCTACAAAAGCAAAATATATCAAAAAAACATGTAAAATTTTAATTAATGATTATAATGGAAAAGTCCCTGATAAAGAAGAAGAATTATTGAAAATTCCCGGAATTGGAAGAAAATGTATGGGCATTGTGATGTGCTATGGCTTCAATAAAAACTCCCATATACCAGTAGACACTCATGTATTTAAAATTGTAAACAGGTTAGGCTGGGTAAAAACAAAAACACCTGAAAAAACAGAAACAGCACTAACAAACACAATCCCAAAAAAATACTGGCATGACTTAAATAATCTATTAGTTGCACATGGCCAGAACATCTGCGTCCCAGTAAGCCCTTTTTGCTCTAAATGCGAAATAAGAAAGTATTGTCCAAGAATTGGTGTTAAAAAGACTAGGTAAAGAAATAATTAGAATTATTTAAAAGCAAGATACGGCAATCTTGATTCAATACCTTTAATCCCTGTTTCATTATGTTGTAAAACTGCCATAGCATCCCATGTTCCGGTTAAGAAAGCCTGCCTTCTCCCTTCAGGCATATCGAGTTTAACAGCGTTATTGCCATATCTAATAACCTTATCTGCAAGGTCTATGTCAAATTCAGTTGACGGGTCTTTTCGAACTTGATTTACCAACGTTGTTAAGTCTTCACCAGATACAGTTACTCCAACCAATCCTATCTTCTCGGAGTTACCTGCAAAAATCTCTGCAAAACTTTCAGCAACTACAGCCCCAACACCATATCTATATGTTGCCTGCGGAGCATGTTCCCTGGAGGAACCACAACCATAATTACTACCACCAAAAATTATTACCCCTTCATCATATCTTGGGTCGTTTAAGGGATGTTCTTTTATTGGTTGCCTATCTTTTAACCTTTCATCACCAAATAAATAATCACCCATATTCCTAAATGTGATTTCTATCAAATACCTAGCAGGAACCATATCATCAGTATTCTGGTCATCCTCTGGTTTAGGGATTGCCCTTCCTTCAACATGTTCTATTACATTTTCAGGTATTATTAAACCGCTCATTTTGATCATTACCTCATATATTTTCTTGGGTCTGCTATTTTTCCTTCAAGGGCACTGGCTGCAGCAGTTAACGGACTCATTAAATGTGTCCTTCCTGTAGGACTTCCCTGCCTTCCTTTAAAATTTCTATTTGAAGTTGAAGCACTTCTTTGGTTGCCTTCCAACCTGTCAGGGTTCATTGCGAGACACATTGAACATCCAGGATATCTCCATTCTGCTCCCGCTTCTTGAAAAATTCCATCAAAATTAGCGTGTTCTGCTTGTTCTTTTACTGCTTCAGACCCAGGTACTATAAGCGTCTTTACTGCAACCCTCTTGTCATATAAAACAGCTGCAGCATCATTTAAGTCAGGATACATCCTACCATTTGTGCAGGAACCAATAAACACTATGTCTATAGGCACTCCCAGAATCTTTTGTCCGGGTTCTAGCCCCATATATTGTAGTGCATCTATGACTTCGTTTCTCTTTTTTCCTGTAAACTTGTCCAAGGTTGGAATCCTCTCACTAATGCCAATAGCTTGTTCAGGATTTACTCCCCATGTGACCATTGGCTCAATTTTAGAAGCATCAATATCAACAACATCATTATATTTTGCATCTGAATCTGATGCGATTGATTCCCAGTATTTCACTGCTTTATCAAAGTCTTGTTTTGGTGCGAATTGTCTTGTTTTTAAATAATTAAAAGTTATGGAATCAGGATTTACATAACCTGACCTTGCACCGCCTTCAACAGAGGCCATATTACATAGAGTCATTCTTTCTTCCATATCCATTTCTTCAACTGCTTTTCCACCAAACTCATAAGCAAATCCAAGTCCTCCGTCTACGCCTAAGGTTTTTATAGAATAAATAGCAACATCTTTAGCAGTAATACCTTTTTGTAATTGACCATTAAAATTAATCCTTCTTACTTTTAGCCTTTCCATTGCTAATGTTTGTGTTGCAAGTACATGACTGACTTCTGTTGTCCCTACACCAAATGCTAAAGCCCCAAAAGCGCCATAAGTGCAAGTATGGCTGTCACCACAAACAACAACTTCTCCAGGTTGTATTATACCTTTTTCAGGGAACACAACATGGCATACCCCTTGACCATTATCCGGGCCAAAATATGTAATCCCAAATTCTCTAACATTATCTTCTAATGTTTTTGCCATTAATTCTGCTTGCGGATCTTCAAAAGGTCTTGATCTGTCATGAGTGGGTATCACATGGTCTAATACAGCATAAGTAAGGTCTGGCCTTCTTACTTTAAGTCCTCTTTCTCTTAACATTTCAAAAGCTTGAGGACTTGTAACCTCATGAACTAGGTGTTTACCTACATATAATTGAGTAAGTCCTGAATCAAGAACTCCAACTACATGACTATCCCATAATTTATCATATAGTGTTCCTTGTGACATTTTAATCCTCCACCATTGTAACAGAATTACAGGCTTGTTCAACCAATTCATCAAGTGTTTTTGTTTTATAATCTGGGTCTCTTAAATTTAATAAAGCTGCTGCTTTTATTGCTTCTGATGCTTTTGTTTCATCCATTTGTTCAAGCATCATAGCATATGACAAAAATGCAGCTTCTGGTTTTACTAATTGAACTTTCTCAGGTACAAATGTTCCAGGGATAGGTTCTCCATTATCATCTAATTCATACCACTTATCGGGTGCTGTCCCATGTATTGGTTCAAACATGGATGGAAATTTACCAGTTGGATTTATATTTCCAGAAACAGCACTTCCAATTCCACCCTGCAGCTCAGAACCTTCGTCTGATGTAATATCTCCAAACATATTTTCAGTTAGAATAACATCAAATTGCGCTGGATTCACAAGCATTTGCATCGCAAAATTATCTACATGCATATATCTTATATCAACATCTTCATATTGTTCCCTGAACTCTTTTTCAACTCTGTTCCATGGCTGTGCAGCGTATGTCAAAACATTTTTTTTGAAAATAAAGTGTAGGGTTGGTTTATCTCCTTTTTTTCTTGCATACGCTCTCTGAAGTGCAAATTCCGCTAATCTTTTAACGCCTCTGTAAGAGCAGTGCATTTCTTGAATGCCTACTTCATCATCTGTTCCTTCATTCTCAACCCTGCCTATACCTACATACAATCCTTCTGAATTTTCTCTGCAAATTTCAAAGTCAATATCATTGTAATCTTTTCCAACAAGAACAGAAGGAACACCTTCTGGAAGAGTTACTGGCCTTAAATTAACATACTGGTCAAATTCTTGTCTAACCTTAAGTAAAATACCTAATTCCAATATCCCTGGTGCAATCTTAGTTGGATCTCCTATAGCTCCTAAAAATATTTGATCAAACCCCTTTAATCTAGCAAGCTCTTTTTGACCTAATTCTGTAATACCATGTTCTAAGAAATAATCAGCATTATAAGGAAGAAATTCATGTTTAATTGGTTTTGTTAATAATGGGCTTGCAGTCTCACTAAGTTTTAAAGTAGCATCTGTAACAGTAACACCGTTTAAATCACCCTTAATTACACCAACATTATGATAAGCATTATCCATATTAATTGCCCATTAAACTTATATTAAATCTGTTGGGAAAATGAAGTAGTATTTATAAGCATTTCCCTTATGTTACCATTCCACAATAGAAATATCAAACCCAAACCAACAAACAAATTTAAAAACACAAACAATCTCCTATTTTAAAATGCAGACAATAAGTGAACACAAGCTAAAAATAATCAAAATAATAGATGAAACTCCAGATGTAAAGACATTTAGGGTTGAAAGGCCGGAAGAACTGGATTTCCTTCCAAGCCAGTTCTTTATGGTAAGATTTGAAGACAATCCTAAACTGCAAAGAGCATATTCAATATCTTCTACCCCCTCACAAAAGGATTACATGGATATTACTGTAGCTTTAGTTAGAGAATTTACAACAAAGCTATTCAAAACTAAAGTTGGAGATTATTTAATATTCAAAGGCCCTTTCGGCAAGGTTCATTTTACAGAAGATATGAAGAATGACCTTGTTTTAATAAGCGGAGGTTGCGGAATATCCCCATTAATGGGCATAATAAGGTACTGCAGTGAGAAAAAATTGCCAAACAAAACAAATCTAATTTACAGTGTAAGGACTCCTGAAGGCATAGTATTCAATGAAGAGCTTAAGAAAATTAAGGAAGAAAATCCAAATTTCAATTATACTGTGACAATAACAAGGCCAAAGCCAGAGCATAATTGGACTGGAAGGACAGGAAGAATAGATACCAATCTATTAAAAGAAAATATCAATAATGTTGAAAATTCATTGTACTTCCTTTGCGGTCCTGTAGAGTTTGTAAAAAGCACAATAGCAATGCTGGAATCATTAGGAGCAAAAAAAGAGCAGATAAAAACAGATGTTTGGGGATAAATTATGAAATTCGCTCACATGGCAGACTGCCATATTGGTTCTTGGAGAGACCCAAAACTAAAAGATGTTTCTGCAACAGTATTCCAAAAAGCAATAGACAAATGCATGGAAGAAAATGTTGATTTTATTCTGATTGCAGGGGATTTATTCAACACATCATTGCCAAGAATAGATAACTTAAAAACAGTTGTAACAGTATTAAAGCAATTGAAAGACAAAGACATTCCAGTCTACATAATTCCAGGCTCTCATGATTATTCTCCTAGTGGAAAAACAATGCTTGACGTTCTTGAACAGGCAGGTTTATTCATTAATGTTGTAAAAGGAGAAGAAATAGATGGAAAATTAAAGCTTAATTTCACTATAGATAAAAAAACAGGTGCAAAAATAACAGGAATGTTAGGTAAGCGCTATTCATTGGAAAAGCAGTATTACAAAAACCTGATTCTGGAAAATCTTGAGCAGGAGCAAGGCTATAAAATCTTCATGCTTCATTCAGGAATTGACGAATTAAAGCCAGAGGACATGCAAAACATAATTACACAACCTCTTTCATTATTACCAAAAAATTTCAACTATTATGCTGCAGGTCACATGCATATTGTTAAAGAAACAAAAATTGATGGTTATGGACTAATGGCTTATCCAGGACCTTTATTTCCTAATTCTTTCTCTGAACTGGAAAAACTAGAAACAGGAGGTTTCTACATAGTTGAAAACAGTATCTTAACATGGCATCCAATACAAGTTTACAATATACACAAAATAATAATCGATTGCAATGAAAAAAGCCCAGATCAGGTATATGATGAAATAATTGACCAAATAAAAGACAAGGAATTCAACAACACTATTGTATTAATAAGATTGTTTGGCTCTTTAGCCTCAGGAAAACCGCATGACATTGACTTTAAGGATATTTTTGCCCAACTTTATGATAAATCTGCATATTTTATAATGAAAAACACTAACGCATTAACAACAAAAGAATTTGAGGAAATTAAAATAGATACAAGCTCAACAGAAGATGCAGAAGATGCAATAATAAAAGAGCATTTAGGCCAGGTAAAAGTCACAAACATGGACATAGAAAAAGAAGAAGCATTAATCAAGGAAATGATGAAGATTTTAGCTACAGAAAAACAGGAAGGAGAAACAAATCCTGATTTTGAACATAGAGTTAAGGAAGAAACAAGCAAAGTTCTGGATATTGATCTATAATCTTATTTTGGTTTTATTACTACAGCCACAATTGCCGATATAATTGTAGCCCAGATTATACCCATAAGCAATAAGTTAACTAGATACTTAAAATCATTAAGGTAAACAAATAGTGCAGCTGCCACAACACCTATAATTATCTCAAAAGGAATCAAAACCCTTAATTTACTCAGAAATTGCTTAGTAAATATCCTCCCTTCTTCTAATTTATGCTTGAGCTTGTAGTCCTTTATAACAGTCTCTTTGAACAGTTCTTTCTCAGTAGCAGTCATTGGTTTTCTTAAACTGACCATAAGAGAAACATAGTGAGGGTATTATTTAAATCTATTTCTTTACCAGCCTTAAAATAATCTCATTAACCTCTTTTGGAGTAGCCTTTCCTTTAGTCTTTCTCATTACCTGCCCAACAAGAAAATTAAAAGCCTTAGCTTCTCCTTTTTTATAGTCTTCAACAGCCTTTGGATTCTCAGAAATAACCTCTTTACAGAACTTTTCCAGCTCTCCAACATCAGAAACAGCTTCTAGACTTTCTTTCTTTACAAACTCATTGACATCAAAAGGCTTTTCAATCAATTTTTCAAGTATTTTTTGAGCAACAGTTTCAGTAATTTTTTTGCTCTCGACCAATTTCAATAACTGAATCATATGCCCTTCATCCATCTCAATCTCACTAAGAACTTTTTTATTATAGTTCAAAACTCTTACTAATTCTCTCCTTAACCATTTTGCAGCCAAAACAGGGTCAATTTCAGCAGAAACTTTCTCAAACATTTCAGCAAGGTCTTTTTCAGCAGAAATTATCTCTGCATCCTCTTGTTTTATTTTATGTTTGGAAACAAACTTCTTAATCTTGTCATGAGCTAGTTCCGGCATCTCTTTTTTAGCTGTATCCAGCATTTCCTTGGTAATTTCTGTCTTAACTAAATCAGAATCAAGAATATAGCCATAATCTTCTTCAGTTTCCTTTTTACGCAGCAAAAAAGTAAGGCCTTTTTCACTATCCCATGCACGAGTTTCCTGCACAATCTTCTTATTAGCACCTACTTCAGCTTTCTGCCTTAATATCTCATATTGCAAAGCCCTCTCAATCTCCTTAAAGCCGGTTATATTCTTTACTTCCTGCTTTACAAACCCGCTTTCTTTTATTGAAATATTGGCATCTGCTTTTATTATGCCGTTATTAATATCAAATATCCCCAAATAGCTTAAAATAGTAATCAACTGCTTCATAAAATCACGAGCCTCTGCTGCACTTGTAAGTTCCGGCTCTGTAACAATCTCCAATAAAGGATTTCCGCTTCTGTTGTAATCAACAAGAACATAAGCACTTTCCTGCATTCCAGCTGGATGTATTAAAGCAGCAGGGTCTTCTTCCATATGCACCCTAGTAATTCCTACCACTTTACCAGATTTTAACTTCAAGCTTCCTTTATTTCCCAAAGGAATCTCATATTGCGAAATCTGGTAGTTCTTAGCCATATCAGGATAAAAATAAGACTTCCTGGAAAAAATCAACTCTTTGCTGATTTTACAATTTAAAGCCAGACATAATTTTAATGCATAACCCAAAGCCTTCTTGTTCAAAACAGGCTTGCTGCCAGGCTGTCCTAAACAAACCTCACAAGTTCTTGTATTAGGCTCTTCACTCCCTTTAGTAGCACAGCCGCAGAAAAGCTTAGTATCAGTATTTAACTCAACATGGACCTCTAATCCTACAATAACACCGCTTTTAGAGTTCATCATATTACAATCAAATTTAATACATTATTTAAATATTTACCTAGCCAAGCACTTATGTTCAACATTATTTCAAGATGTATAGTATGTATTAATTCTATAGTAGTAAAAAAAGAAAGATTTATATATTCTCCCTATAACATACTATACACTAAAAATGCAACAAAACGAACCATCTGCATCCTTTAGCCTTTATGGCGCTTCGCTTGTAGAATATGAAGCTAGGAAGTTCAAGATTACTAAAGATCAATCTTTCATTAATTTACAATACCCTCTAAGTGATAATACAGAAAGTGGTACAAATACTACTAAAGTAAAGCATAATCCACTAACAGATACTACTGATGCAAGACTTGATACAATAATAGATACAGCAATAAAATTTTATGATTTACTTGATGCAAGGCATGAACTTGGAAATAAGTATAATGATGGGCACGAACCTGATTCTTGCAACTTGCAAGATGTTATCAAAGAAATAATATCTAACGCAGAATTACATGGGAATATGTATAGTCCAAATAAAGTAACATGGATAGAATACACCCTAACCGAAGACGAGAGTAGAAACCAAGCAGTTTTTACAATGACAGTAAGAGATGAAGGTAAGGGTTTTGATTATAACCATCTAAGAGCTAAAGAAGAACTAGCTAGGGGTACAGGAAAATCTTATCATGATTATCGCTCGGACAAACCTAAAGATGAGACAAATGGAAGGGGTTTATTTGTAGTATTACGTTATTTTGATACAGTTACTTGGAATGAAACAGGAAATGAGATAACTATAACTAAAACATTAACAAAAACCAATTAATAACTACCTCCCAAAAATCCCAACAAAAACCTCTTTAGGAATCTCAATTCCAGCTTCTACAAAACACTTAGCCAGATAATAGCTATTGCCTGCCCTAAGACCAAACAACCTTCCTAATGTAAAGCTATTCAGAAACCCTTCATTCATTCTCAAAGAAACATCTTTACCATTCTTAATTATTTTTTTATTGGAAAAGTCTATTGTAACGTCGTCTTTATTGATACTATGCCTAAATAACTCCCACTCAACCAAATCCTCGATTATTTTATTTTTATTATTAATTTTTAAATATTCATCTAGATTGTTTATTTTTTTAAATGGAAGAAAATCAATGGTTTCTTTTTTATTGAAGCTAAAAACCCTGCCTAAATACTTAGAAACCTTCTGCCTGGAACCTTTACTCCTGCCTTTAACCTTCCTCTTGTACCACTTGTTCTCAACAAGATAAGCATACTCTTTACCATCAATTTTCTTCACTCTGATAAAGCTCATACTGGACTTAGGCACTATTAAATTTATAATACTTTTGTTTTCAATAAAGTCTAAAACCCCTGAATTTTGACCTTTTAGCCCTAGAAGTAATTACCTTATAGCAGACATCCCGCTCTTGAATTTCTCGCTTAGCTTCTTTAACCTGCCAACAGCTCCACTTAAAGCAGCCTTTGGGCTCCTGTCACCATCAGTCTCTAGAATGAATTTTGGCTTGCTTACTTGCGGATGCTTAATAGTATAAGTAGCAACCTTGACATGATCATCATTCCACAATTCAGTTTTTAGAACATTGATATAAGTATGCCCAATACCATCAATTTCAAAAACCAATCTGTTTTTCTTATTATCGAGAATATTGAATTCCATAAAAATCAGCAACTTTATTTTATTTAAAAACCTTTTGATTTTTCATCCTAAAACAACTTACATTTATTCTTTTTATCCGACGGGAATGATAGCTCATAGTAGCCTTCAGAGGAAATTCGAAGTCAAAAACATCAGTAATTTTAAATCCGTTGTCGTCGGAAAACGCTTTTACAAAACTTTTGCTGTCGCTTTTATGAAAACTATACACAACTTTTGCAACACCAAAGGCTTTATTTAAAAATACCCTGTCCATATGTCTCACTTTGATTCCAAAGGGGGGGTTCATCACCACTAAATCAGCCTTCTCATTAAAATCATTAATATCAGTACATACAAAAACAGCCTCTCCTACTGCATAACCCTCACTTTGCACTTTCTCAAGGTTCTTCTTAGCTGTATCAAGCACTTTCTTATCAAAATCAACAAAATACACCTTATGAGCCCCTAGGGCCAATAACCCTATACCCAGCATTCCAGGCCCGCAGCCTAGGTCAACACTCACTTTTCCTATATCTCCCTTCATAAACACGTTCCAGAGCACTTCAGCAGCCACTTCAGCATCTGTAGCATACTGCTCAACACTCACTTTTGGGCCTTTAAAGCCTTCTAACCTAGATAAAAGCACTGCCAAGGCCTTTTTTGAGCCTATACTAGCCATTTTATCACCTGGTTCTTTACCAAATTCATTACTTGCAGGGGTGGGACAATCACTATTTGTGTACTAAGGGGAGGTTTAAAATACCACGAAGTGGTATTTGACCCCTTTGAACTCTCACTTTTTGCCATTTTTAGCCTATTTTAGCCCTTTTTGAGCCTTCAGAAGCCCTTCACGAACCCTTCACAGACTCACTTCAGGCCTATTTTTAAAACCATCAGATATACTAACAGCCCTTGTTTTAAAAAACTTGATATTTTCAGCAATCATTTTTTTGAACTTATTTTTCCAAAATTTTTATTTTTGATTTTTTATTTTATGATTTTCCCTTCAGTCCCATTCCCACTTCATTCTCAGGCATTTCTCGACGGTAAATTTTGGGTTTCAGTCCCAAAATAGTCCCATCATATTCCCAATATAATCCCAATTAATTCCCAAATATTTAAACTTTTCGTCTTAATACATTCCCAAACCTATCCCAAGACACTCCCAATACAATCCCAAAAAAACGAAATATTTAAATAAAATCTAATTAATTAGCCAATTATGCTATGGCTAAAGAAGCAATCAGACACAGAAAGAAAGCTTTCACAACTGCACAACCTTCTGGCAAAATCTTTTTCTAATGTAAAAAATGACACTCAAAAGCTCTTCCAATGGCTCAACTATTTGCATCAGAAGGACATAGAGCAGGAAAACCAGATAAAGCAGTTAAAGCTGGAACTGTCATATATCCCAAAGAGGCCTGAAGACATAAGAAAAATCATAGACAGCTACTATTCCTTTGACAACCTTTCAGAAAGGATAAAGATGATTAGCGAAAAGGTAGATAGTTTGGCTGCAAGAAAGCCAAGTGAGCCTTACACACAGCCCCAAATACACCCTGAAATACATGAAATAACACAAAGGCTTACACAATTAGAGGAGCAAAAAAAGGCCACAATAAGGGAAAAAGTAGTTAAGCGTGTAACAAGAAACTCAAAAGAATATGTAAAGCAGCTCATGATTTCATACATAAGAAAATATACCCAAATAGGTGCTTTACAATTAAAAGATATGGTTGTTTATGATCAGGGATTATGCTCAAAAAGCTCATTCTACAGGCTTTTAGACGAAATAGAGGCCCTTGAAGACATAGGAACAGTAAAGAAAGGCAAGCAAAAATACTACCTATACAAGCAAATGAGAGAGCAATAAATATGTTAAAACTAATATTTTCGACAATATAAATCTATATAAGTAGCGTCTCTTAACCAAAAATCTAGGGTGGTAACCATTTTTGATGAGTTTTTTAAGCAAAGGAAGCGCTATTTCTCAAAAAGACCAAAGAACATAGAATTTGAGCTCAAAGAAGTACTAAAAAGCATTAAAAACGAATTAGACGGACAATTAGACGCTATTAATGAAAATACAGGTGAAATACAAACAAGCTACGAGTGCGTGAATGAAGTTAATGACAAGCTGGAAAAGCTAACAGAACGCATAGAAGCAATGGAACTTTTCCTGCAGAAATACAGCAACTTTACTGCAATAGAGAAAAGCTTTGATCTAAAGCCATTGACAAAAACAGAGCAGCATGTCTTCCTGGTTATATACGCATTAGAGGATGAAAAAGGCCTTGTCTCTTACGCAGATATATGCAAAAAAACAGGCTTGCCCGGCTATGTTGCAAGTGAGTACATAGCAAGACTAATGGAAAAAGGCATCCCTTTGATGAAGAAATACATAAACAACATACCCTACATAAAGCTGAATCCAGAGTTCAAGCGCATGCAGGCAAAGGAAAACATCCTCAGCATAGACACAGCGCAAAAAGAACTGGTTAATTTTTAAGGCATTGGCAAAATCTACGTTGCCATCAATTTGTGAGCATCTTAAAGTAAGGTATTAAAGCGGACAAGGGGGACGTCCCTTACGGGGAATGTCCGCCATCAGCAATAAACATAAAATGCGAACCCGATGGCAACTGCGTAGCATGATTTTGCCAATGCAAAGAAGTCTAAAACCTTTAATCAGTTCTTAAAACTTTTAATTCCTATTATTCTAATATTTTTTAGTTATTGCTTGAATGTTTTAATCAGTTTTAATGGATTGATTTCAATATTGAAAATAAATAATAGGATAATTTAGAGTAGTTGAATACTGATAAATCTTATAAATTGATATTCATTACCCCATATTCGATAAATATGACAATGGATGATATGCCTTATGACGCTCATGGACAAGGCGATAGTACAGTTATTGGAGCACCATTTAGAATAGAGGGGGGAATCAGATTAATTGAACCAATCCCTATTTCTTACATATTTGAACCAGGATATCATGATATAACGCCTGAAGAACAATTTCCAGGAGAAATTCTTCCTTTAACTGAACAGGAAAAAGAACTAGTAGAAACTTTTCTCGGAGATGGTCCGGTAGTTAAAAAAAGAGGTATTCTTACAGGGGGTAGGGTATTCACAGATAAAAGGATTGGTTATCCTGAAATTGATACTTTTGTAAACTATGATGTAACTAATTTGGGAGAGGCTGCCATATATCCTCAGATTGTTAATGGTTATTTACTACGTCCACAATGTGTAGAACAAACAACCGATCCAAAAGAAGCTTCAGCAAATCATAAAACACAAGTAGATCAATTGTCAAAATTATTGAAAGTATTCAGAGAAGAAGCAGAAGAGGAAGGACTTTTATCAAAATTGTAATTCCTAAGTACCTATCAACTATTTTCAAGTCCTTAAACAGCCTTAAAACACCCTATTTCTCAAAACGTAACACTTTATACAAAACATTACATAAAACCTAACAAAATACACTAAAAACGTAACATTTAAATAATCTGTTACCTTTTTACCCCTTATGGACAAGCCAATTAAGAAAAAAGGTCATACCCGCAGCCAGTTCCACCTAACTGAAGATCAGATTAAACTTTTAATCAAAAGCACTGAAAAGCTAAGAGATAAGGTAATTATCAAACTTCTGGCATATTGCGGCTTACGCCGTTTTGAATTAGCTAAAATCAAAATAGAAGATATTGACCTCAAAACTAACAAAATCATCATTCTTGGCAAAAAAAACATTGAAAGATTAGCTACTATCTTTTCAGACCAACTTATTGAAGACCTTAAGATATACCTTAGATATGTCTTGAATAACCAAAAACAAGGCTACCTTTTTCCCTCTGTTTCCAGCCTTAACAAGAAAGGCCATATATCACCTACTGAAATCAATAGAATTGTGGCCAAAGCTGGTAATAGGGCCCAGCTTCATAACCCTATTCCTGAGCTTAAAAACATAAATCCCCATATACTAAGGCATAGCTGTGCCAGAATCCTCAAAGACCGCGGATTAAGCTTAGAAGTAGTCCAAAAAGTTTTAGGCCACCTTTCTTATAAAACAACCATGGATCTTTACGGCACCAAAAGCATCTCTGAAATGGACGAAGAATTAAAGAAAAAAGTCGGGGATGTTTTTGGATAATTACACTTTAACACAAACTCCCATCTCATCAGCTATCTTGCCGCTTAGACGGCATTTAAAGCCTTTTGGACAGCCAAAACCAGCTATACCGCTGCATTCACACTGCACCTGGCACATTTCAATGCAAAAATCTGCTCCAGTACCGGCGCAAGGACTTCCGCATTCATTCCAATGTCCATCAGCTTCTGTACATTGCTGCTTTGTAATGCCTGCAAAACCTATTTCATCATCAACTTCATTATCTTTTTGATCATCTCTCTGGTTTATAACTGTATCATCTACAGCCCCGCATCCAACTACAAAAACAAGAATTACCGTCGATAAAAGTAAAATTATTGTTTTCATTTTTCTGATTAATTCATTGCAATTCTTAATATTTTCCATTTTATTTAATTGTATTATGTAAAATATAGTTTGAAAAATATTTTATGCAGAATATAATTAATATATCCACTCTAAAACTATTGTAATAAAATATATATTCCACCATATAACACACTTTTAATATTCTTTCTATACTGAAAATTATTAATACCAAAACCTAAAAGTGAGAGTTAATATTCAGCATTAAACAGATAAGATATAATAATCAAATCAAATAAAGATATGGGTAGTAAATAAGAACAAACACTTAATCAAGACATAACAAAAATTCAAAGTGAGAGTTGTTAGGCACCATAAAAATAGGAATGTTTTTTTTGACAAGAGCCTTAAAACAATAAAATTTGGGTGTTTTAGCACTTATTATAATATTAATTGAAATAAATAATAAAGTATTTCGTGCCCATTCAAAAATATTAAATACTAGTCCCCAAATAAATAATATAAAAGAATAAGAGGTGTAAACTAAATGTTCAAACATAAAAAAGCTCAATTGGGATTCTTAGAATTCAAGTGGATTATAATGGGTATCATCGTCGGGATAATATTAGCACTTGCAACAGTCTATATGGCTAACAAAGGCATATTAATACCCTTTAAAATGGGTTTTGTTTGTCCTTAATTAAATTTTAATTCCTGTAGCTTTTTCAATAACTTTCTCCATTCTTCTTGTAGTTAAAACCAATGCTCTTAGTTTTGTAAGCACTCCTTCCGTAAGTTCGACGATTTCGCTCCAGTCTTCCTCAGTAATTTGATGTAATTGTTTGTTCTTAACCAAAGGATCTAATTTATTTGTAGTATCAGCTAATAAACCTCCCTCAAACACATGCTCCTCCTGTGTCAATTCTATAAGCTCTTTTTTCTGTCTAATTCTTGATGGATGGTTAAATATAGGCAATTGTAACAACTTTATCATAACCTGTTTTAATTTATCGAAGCCAATTCTAACTTGTTGCCATCTTTCATCTCTTTCTAACTGGCCAAGTTGAAATACCAACATCCTAAATCTTACAATATCTTTTTTATTTAAAGCGTGTTGGTGCAAATCTTTAGCAATTTTTTCTGCTTTATTAGGCATACCCTTCGCGTCTTTATACTCTTTTAAAAACCATTTTCTATCTCTTCCTAAAATTTCTTCAGCTTCTCTTACAACAAATGGTGCACTTGTAACCATTTCACATCACCCTCCAATAGTTTTATTTCTAATATTGCCTCTTTTTTGTTTAAAAATAAACTTAACCAACATAACTCAATTTTTTCTTCTCGCTTATCTGTTGGGCTTTCTGGCCTTCTGTCAATAAACCTCTTAATTTATTCTCAAACTTCTCTGCCTGCACTAGTAAAGGCTTGTAATCAATTTTTAATCCCAAATACTTATCCAGAACCTCAATAATTTTTGCAGCTGCCTTGCTGTCTGGCAAATTTGTATGCGTCTCAGCAAAAACGCAGCTTATAGGGACTTTTTCTGCCCTCAACAAAACAGCGCCTGTAACACCAATAATAATGCCTTCCTTTAAAGGCTCAACTTTTATTTTCCTGAATTTATTTCTATTTTTTTCATTATTGGAATAAAAAAACACTCTTGATGTTGTTGATTCCTCGCTGCTTCCGACACCTTCCAGACAAATTACTTCTTTTACATTCAGCTGCTTTATCAAATCAGTAACAATCTCTGAAAGTTTCCATTCAATGCCAGAAGAAGCAGTAATAGCGTGCAATAAAACAATATTGTACTTTTTGTTGTAAAAAATCCCTAATGGCTCTACAACTTTGCCTTCATGAATCGCAATAGTGGCAGGCATCTCATCAAATATTATTTTTCCAATCTGCTCAAATTTCAGATGCTCTAAAAGAAATTCGTTTGCAATAGTCCCAACCAAACCAAAACCTGGAAAACCTTCTATCAACCTGCAGTTTTTAGGTTTTTTTGACAGTTTTATTTGCATTTTATGAATTTAGGCTCTACCAAACCCAAAGGAAAACTTGCCTGTATGTTGCCTTGAGCGCTGCACTTTTGCTCTATGTGCTTGTTGCACCTTCATCTTTTCGATTTGTTCAATTTGTGTTATTTTAGTTTGTGTATGCGATATAATTGGATTAATTTGCTTTCTGGTACCAGTAGCAAGATTTCCTATTATATTTGACATTCTCTTTTCATTTCCTGCATCTGTCTCCAACTCCTTGAAAATATAATCTAATCTAAGCAATTTTGACAGATTTTCCTGCCTTTTTTTTGGATTTTTAAAAGCCTCATTTGCTATAGCAATAGCATCATTTCTGGAGTAATCAATCATTTTGACTGTCATCTGCTCCATTTTGCCGTATAAATAACTAAATAAATTTAGAATTTCCTCCTGCGGCTCTACCCTATCTGTTTTGCCTTTTCTAAAATATTTTGCTCTAACTTTAGCTAATTTTCTAATAGCACGCCATAAATCATCGTCTAATTGCCTTAGTGTTTCCGGTGTTCGCAATGGTATGCTTTTCATTTTAAAAACCTTGAATAAAGAGTTATATAAATCTTTTGATTTATTTTAAAAATTTGGCTGTGCCTTTTTTAGGGGTGGTGGGTGGGAAAAATAACTAAATGATATTAATCAAAACTGCCCGATAGGGATTTTTGGCTTCAGTCCGCTCTGGCACAGCCCATTACCAATAATAAAGTTTAAATATGCTGACTATAAAGAAGAGATAAAAATGAAAACATACTCACTATCGTTCGTAGCTTCCATTTCAAATTTCTATAATATGCTGGGGTATTTGAAATGAAAATAATGAATACTATTATTGGAATTCTGATTATTCTTGCAGGCGTACTGCCTTTTCTTTCAAATATTGGAATCCTTCCAAGCCACATCCCAGTATCAAACCCTGTCTATCAGTT
>SDBV01005879.1_pt1 | contig 17182 bp, 18 predicted proteins | sample 2277081 | NCBI WGS metagenome assembly SDBV01 (sample SAMN10402039, study PRJNA504765) | marine sediment metagenome | isolation source: marine sediment core GS10_PC15, 223 cmbsf | place: Arctic Ocean: Southern Knipovich Ridge | collected 2010 | reverse complement strand
GTTCATGAATCTCTTGAGCATTTGTATAAGTTGAAGAAGTTCAAGAAAAGAATTGCTAAGGCTAGTATTATCAAATTTTATAGGGATTTGTGGGCAAAGAATTATTCTGATGATATTTTAATTGTGAAGGCAGATGAAGGATTAAAAGCAGACAATTATAGGAAGATGGGGGAGAAATTTATTTCTGATTATTATGAAAGGATGAAACCTTTTGAACAAATGACAATTTTAGGTTTAGAGACTCAAGATAGAATGACTCTCCCTGATGGAAACCAATGGCATGTTAGAATTGATAAACTCGGTTGTGATAATGAAGGAAATTATTTTGTTTGTGATTATAAGACAAATGCGAGAATGAAAGACCAAGAGGAAGCAGATGCAGATAGACAACTTGCATTGTATTCTATTTGGGTTAAGGATAAATTCAAGGACGCAAAATCTGTAAAATTAATTTGGCATATGTTGGCTTTTAATAAGGATGCTATTTCAGAAAGAACAGATGAGCAATTGGAAAAATTACAACAAGATGTTATTGATAAAATTAAAGAAATAGAAAATGCAACAGAGTTTCCAAGAAAGCAGACAGCTCTTTGTAATTATTGCGGGTTTAAATCCGAGTGTCCTTCTTTCAAACACGAATCAGAACTTGAAAAGATTGAAGATGTGAAAAAGTTCAAGGAAGATGAAGGTGTTAAGTTGGTTGATGAGTTTTCAGAAGTTAAGACAAAACTTTCTGAATTTAAAAAAGCAGAAGACGAATTTAAGGAGAAGTTGATTGCTTATGCAAAGCAATTTGATATTGATGTTGTTTATGGCAGTAATAAGAAATGTTCTGTTAAAGAAATCGATAAGATAGTTCTTCCAGAAGATAAATCAGAATTAATTAAATTAATGAAAGATAAAGGAATATGGGATGATTTTATAACCTTGAATTATATGAAGTTGAACAGTGGGGTTTTGAAGGGCGGTGTTGATGATGATATTAAGAAAATGGTTGAGGTCGTGAAGGATTTTAGATTGGGATTGAGTAAGAGGAAAGGAAATGGAGAATAAAGAAATAAATAATAAAATTTTAGAATTATGGAAGAAATATTCTAAGATCACCCCATTACCATATTATCCGGGATTTTTTCCAGATCTTAAAAAAAAGAGTATACTCTTTGTAGGATTAAATCCTTCCTTTACAAGCAAGGCAGATAACTATTCTTCAAGGGGATGCAAACCAAAAGAGTTTTATGAATTTAAGAGTGATCACTCTCTTGAACAAAGTAATAAGGTAATGAACGAGGAGATAGAAGGAGAAAAACAAATGAAGATTAGAGAAAAAGGTTTATCTGAATATCCTTATTTTACAAAATTTATTAGGATTTCAAAAGATGTCGGGCTACCTTGGGAACATATTGATCTATTTTTTTATAGGGAAACTTCACAAAATAAATTTAAAAAAATCATAGGTTATGAAGAAAAAAATAAAGAGTTTACTAAAATTAATAATTTTGGAGAGGAACAATTAAAAATCTCTTTAGAAATAATTGATAAGATAGATTCAAAAGTAATTGTAGTGAGTAATGCTTTAGCATCAAAGATTTTAAAGAAACGATTGAATTTAGAATGGGATTCTGAAAGAGGTTATTATCTCTATAAAAAAATTCCTGTTTTTCTTTCTGGAATGTTAACTGGACAGAGAGCACTTGATCTCGGCAGTCTTGAGAGATTGAAATGGCATATTGGGGAGGCATTGAAGATGTTGAATGAAGAATGCCCGGAGGATGGGTGTGAGTGGTGTGATGGGAAGAAATAAAAGGAGGGAGCATTAAGAAATAACATGCCAAAAGAATGGATTTTGAATACAGCTATGAATAGGTTCCAACTTAATTTCAAAAGGAATGTTGGACCAACTTCTGAGAGTATAAGGAAATGCATTCCTAAGAATCTTGAAGAATGGAAAGAATATTATTACAAAAATGTTAAGTCAAAAGAACATATAGATAGCTTGGGAAAGATTCTGTTCCAAAAGATAAAAGAAATTGTTAAAGAAGAAGTAGAAGAAATAACAGAAGAAGAGTGCACATCTTATATGCACAATCTTGTTATAAATAGAACTTATGATGGATATAACACAGAAGTTTCTATGATTAAGGAAATATTAAAGAGTGAATTAAATATCAGTATAGAAGAAGCTCCTGATGATTGGGATAGATTATTTAATGTGGACTTTTTCATAAAGATAAATAATAAATTTATAGGATTGCAAATAAAACCAACTGGTTCTGAGAACGCATTTCAAGTTCAAAAAGAAAAAAGCCAACAATTAGAAACTCATAAAAAATTCACCCAAAAATATGGGGGGAAAGTTTTCTATGTCTATTCAGTTAAAAAAGAGGGTAAGAAAACTCTTGCTAACCCAGAAGTTATTGAAGAAATAAAAGAAGAAATTAAAAGATTATCTTAATTCTTTATTTTAAATTAATTTTTCTCCACTAGTAAAAAATAGAAACCTTTATATAGTTTCAAATAGCCCAGATTTTATTAGGAAAAACTAGTAAAATGAAAAAACAAAAAATAATGATGACCACTGGTAGTGGAATAATAGAAACTCTTAGTACTGGATTATATTCAAATGTTTATTATGTTTTTGATGAATTAATTTCAAATAGCTATGATAGTGATTCTACAATAGTTAAGATTGATTTAGAAGATGATCTAATCACCATAAGTGATAATGGAGAAGGGATGGATTATGAAGGAGTAATAGATTTCTTTTCTTTAGGATATAGCCCAAAAAAAGGAAAAAGAATAACACAGAAATTTAATAGAAAAACAATTGGAAAATTTGGGATTGGAAAAATAACTACTGCGAATGTTTGTCGTAAATTTAAATTAATAAGTTATAAAAATGGAAAAGAAATAATTGCCACAGTTGATTATGATATCTTAAAAAAATCAAAATATCTTCATGAATATGAGATTCCAATAAAATTAAAAAATACTAACGAAAAAAATGGAACTAAGATAATTCTTTACGACATAATAACCCCAATTAATTTAAACCAACTAAAAAGGAGGATAATAAGAACTATGCCTCTTAATCCAAGTTTTAAAGTAATATTAAATGATCTCATTCTTAAACCAGAGGACATAGTAATTGGGCAAGAGCATCTAATAAACTTCAATTCAAAAAATCTTGGACTAATTGAAGGGAAAGCAATTCTTTCTGATAAAAAAATTCCTGAATTTTCTGGAGTTTATATTAAAATAAATGGGAGGATAATAAATGCAGACGACCCAAATTGGTTAAACATAGGGACAACGATTGGATATGCAGAAGGATTTGCTACAAGACTTTATTGCATAATTGATGCAGACATATTAGATTGTTGTATTTTAGTTAATAGAAATGAATTAAAGAAAGATCATCCATTATTTGTTGAATTTAAGGAAGCACTTAAAAAAGAATTGGGAAAATTGTACAGAAATATAATCAAATCAAAAGACGAAGAAAATATAGCACAGCATTCTAAAATAGCAGAAGAAGTAATAAAACATCAGCTAAATAAGATGATAGAGAATACAGAACTTCCTGAAGATTTTATGAGAATATATAGTAAAAGAAAAGATTCAAAAAAAATTAAGGGAATAATAAAAAAAATAAAAAGACGCCAGAGTGATCCTCTAACAGATAATAAAAATAAAGAAAAAGATAAAAAAAGTAGCAAACAGAATCCCCATAGAATAGAACAAATTGGGAATAGGATTATAAAAATAGGTAGGAAAAAGTTTAAATTCAAAATAAGTTTGGATATGGGAAAAGGAGATCCAGAATGCATATTTGATAACGAAGAAGGTATAATTTATTTAAACGCAAATCATCCTCAATATACTCTTTCACAAGCAGAGAATTCTTTATATTGCCATTTTAGAAAGGCTATGGCTTATGAAATATCTAAAACTCTTGCAAAGAATATTGATGAATTGAATGGACATTATGAAGACATGTTACATGCAGACATAGAAATAATAGAAGATTAAAATGGAATATACTCTTTGTGAATATTGTGGAAGACCTTTTCTTAGAAAAAATAAAATGCAAAAATATCATAAAAAATGTATAAAAAAAGTTAATCAAGAAAATAAAAATTATCTAAATTCTATAAAAAGTTTATATGCAAAAGAAAATAAACAAAAACATAAAATGGAAGCTAAATATATTACTTTATTAATTTGTATAAAGGAATACCCAACTTATGTCTCTATTGATGGATCAACAAAAATGGGTGTTAAAGTTAGAAATTCGTTAAGAATGAAAGAGGTTATAGAAAAAGAAGGAATAATTAATGGCAGAAAAATTTTATATTTAAACGATCTTGAAGTGCCTGATCTAAAAAAAAGATTGGAAAAATTAGAAGGTGTTATGAAAAGTATGTAAAAAAATTTATTTAGAAATTAATCATATTCTACTTCAAAAAGACTCTCACTAATTTTATTAACTGATTTCAGTTTAAGGATAAATAATTTAATCTCTTGTCTGGTCATTATTGGAAATTCATAATTTTCATTTATATATTTTAATTTTCCTTTATCTTTTTCTCTTTTTGCAACAAACTCTCTATGTTTATTTAATCTCAATTCTATAAATTCATTTGCAGGTTCTTTAACTTGTATTAATTTATCATTTATATGTTCTTTAAAATTCGGGTCTATTTCATAACCAATACTATTTCTTCCACAAGCCATTGCTCCGAATGTTGTTGTCCCAGTTCCTAAAAAAGGATCCAAAACCAAATCTCCTTGAACAGAAAACATACTGATTAATCGGTAGGTTAGTTCGGGGGGATAAGCGGCACTTCTCTCTCTTAATTTTGTATGGTTGAGTTTTTGGAAAACTCCATTAATGTCTTTCCATTTATCAGAATACCAGATATTCCTTTCTTCCCAAAAGAAAGCACTTTTTCTTCTTAACTCTTTTTCTTCTTCTTTTTTAAAAAGTCTTTTTCCATCTTTTCTTAAAATTAAAATATGTTCATGTTCTAATGTTACATAAGCACCAACAGGCAACATTCCAGAACCCATAAACTTATCTGGCTTATTTGTTTCTTTAACCCAAAGAATTTCAGGCAATGCATGAAAACCTAATTTCAAACAATAGTTTAAAATTCTTGCATGATTTGTATAAATTTGAAAAACATCTTTTAATGTTCTTGTAGCATCTCCAATATTTATACAAGCAATTCCCCCGTTTTTTAAAACTCTAAATGTTTCTTTCCAAACTTTATCTAATTCCTGATGCATTAATTCAAATGCTCTTTCTCCACATTCTTCTTTTAATGCTTGAGTAATTTCTTGATTTTGTTCCCCAAACATTTCATCCCACATTTTAATCATGGGGTAAGGAGGAGATGTTATCATTAAATCCACACTTTCATCACCTATTTCTTTCATATCTTTAGAGTTGTCAAAGATTATCTTATGTTCGGTTTTCATTTTCTCTTTTATAATTAAGTTAGTAGTTCGCTAGTTTTAAATATTTCTATTCTCTGTGCAATAGTAATTGAAGTCAAGGAAGAAATGAATGATTATGTAATTCTTGGATTTGCACTATTGCTTTTTGGGTGGAATGCATTAAGAAAACCTCGTCCTTATTTTCCATAACAATAATTTTTATAAGAGATCGTTTACATTCTAAAATTATGGAAGTTAAATTAGAAGATTTAAAAGCGATTCAACCAATGCCTTTCGATTTCATGACTCATCTCAATTATATTTCTTGTATGAAAGAACTATCAGAAAATTTGGAGATTACAATAAATTTTCAAATAGATTCCAGATCTTCTTTTAAAAAAGATTCTTTGGATAAAAAAGTAAGATTAATTCATTTAATAAAAGAAAGTTTAGAAGAAGAATATAAAAAGGCAACTAGAGATAGAGATTTTGCTAAGGTTTGTTCAATGTGGGTATCGGTTAAAGCTTATTATCTAATATTTAACTTATTATTAATTACTCACACCCTTGTAAATAGTAGTGAAGAAAATCTCAATTATACTCATGCTGAAACAATTAATAAATTTAGAAATCTCTTAAAGGAGAATAAAATTAATTTTAATAAAAAAGAATTCAATTTAGTTTCTTCTTGTGGCGATGCAATATCATTTAATTCTCAATCAGGAGATACATTAAAACAAAATGTTTCACCAGATCTAAGAGCTAAAAGTATTTTGAAAAAATTATGTAAATACAAATTAGATGATTTTTGTAGATATAAGGGAATAAAGAATTTTAAAAAGAAAAAAAATCAAATAGAAAGAGATTCTTTTTTTAAAAATAGTGAAATTAGTCTATTTGAATTTTTTTATTGGTATAGAATTAAAACAAACTATCGTGATTTAGCTTTTTTAGATCAAGACGTTTATGAAGGAGATGTTGTTAAGTTTTATGAAAACTATTATTTATTGACGATTAACTTTTTTAATGCTTTTAAAAAACTGATAAATAATTTATCTAAAAAAAGACTTGGTGAAATTTTAATAATTTAAAATGTCAGAACCAGATAACTATAAAAATATTAAGGATCATTTTTCAACGGGATTTGAAAATATTTCTAATAAGGAACTTGTTCATAAAACTAAAAGATCAGATAATAGTCTTGAAAGACAAGAAATTTCCTTAGAAATGAACAGGAGATTAATTGATGAAATAGCGGAATTTAATAATAATTCCTCTCAACAATCAAGAGTTATGATAAAATTTACTAAAGTTATTATTGGGCTAACAATTGTTATGGCATTTATAGGATTGATACAAATAATTATATTGTTAATAGGATAATTTAACCCTTCCAATTCCACCAATTATTGTTCCCAATTATTATATGATCAACAACTTTTATCCCAAACTTTTCTCCAAACTCTACTAATTTCTTTGTAACATTTAGATCATCACCACTTGGGAAACAATCTCCACTAGGATGATTATGCACGAGAATGATCTTACTTGCACTATTTCTTATTGCAGGTTTGAAAACTTCACGGGGGTGGATGATTGAAGCATCGAGAATTCCTTTGCTAATAAGTTGTTCTCCAATTATATTATTCTGTGTGTTAAGCATTAGGATGTAAAAGTGTTCTTCTTTCTTATCTTTTAATCTTTCATGGAAATAGTTGAAAACATCTTCTGCGTTGGAAATCTTTTTTGACTTATTTGAATTCTTCAACTGATTATATCTCTTTCCCAACTCTGCCATAGAAAGTATTTGCATGGCCTTGCCCGGCCCAATGCCTTTTATCTTTTGCAGTTCTTTTAATGAACAATCAAATAATTTATCTAAACCATATTCTGCAATTAATCTATTAGACATATCGACAACATTCTCTTGAATTGTTCCTGTTCTTAGAAATATCGCGAACAACTCTGCATCGCTTAAAACTTCTGGGCCATGTTGAAGAAATCTTTCTCTAGGCCTGTTGTTATCTGGCATATCTTTGATACGCATAGAGATTGTAAGAATGGAGGAATTTTAAATCTTTCAGAGTTTGAGATAGAAGATATATTTTTAAATATAGAAATATTTAAAATCTAAAGAGATGGTTGGTTTAAGATGGTAAAAAAAGTAGAACATGATTATGAACCAGAATTAGATATCTTACATGTTTATTTTGAGGATATTAAGGGAGGAGTTACTGGTTGTTTATCTATTGGAGATTTTAATATCGATATAGGAAACAATAATAAAATAGTGGGAATTGAATTAGAAGAAGCGAGTAAAAATCTTGGTTTATCACCAAAAATCCTTTCTAACCCAGATAATGTTAATTTAATTATCAGAAAAAATGGAAATGTATTATTTATGGGTATAGGAGTAAGTAAAGGAGTTATTCAATCTTCTACTCATATAACTACTCTCTCAAATAGAGTTCCAATGCAAATAGCACATTAAATTCTAAGTCCATATCTCTTTGGCACAGATTTCTCAAGATTGGTTTTTATAGGGATTGCATTAAATATTCTTAGAGAGTCATTAAGTAAATAACAAATTTTCATAAACATATTTGTGCTAATTTTATATATTAAAGTATATCCAAATCCTCTCATCATTTTTCTTTTAAATCCACTCACAATTGATTCTGGTTTTTCATAAATCTTTTTTAGCTCTTGAATACTTATCCCATGTCTAGATTGTTTTCCCGTAAATTTACCTCTGTAATAATAAGGATGTATTTCAAACTCTTCAAATTTTTTATTTTTTAGAATTCTCCTTATTTTTTCTAAATCTTTTTTTGTTAAAGGGATATTGTTTTCGTAATTTCCCATTCAAGAAAGGATTATTCAGACTTTAAATAAACTTTTGAAGTTATCTTCTCCCCTCCCCAATCAAGCCCCAACCTCTCCCCTATTCCCTATTAACAAAATCCTTCCACTTCTCCCCAACAAAGCTCAACACAGCTCCACCATAAACAACTGCAATATCTGAAACCAAATCTGCTTGAGTTTCTACACTATTATAAGGATTCAAACCTATTTCAAAACCTTCCCATGCTGCATTGGCTAACGTGGCGGCAGCTAATCCAATTAAAACTCCTCTAACTCCTCCGCCTGCTTTTCTATAAGCAAATGTCCCTATTGCAACACCGGCAATAGCATGCTTAGTAGAATTATATTCATTTAGATTAAAATGAAAAAGTGAATTTGCTGCTGTATTTGCAATAAATGCTATTCCGCATGCGAGCAAGGTATTAACACCAGTTTGTTTCACATCTTCATCATTAATAACTTTCTTTACAAGATTTTTCATGTCTCTCGCTAATTTACATTATTTATAAGAATTATTGTCCTCTATTTCTCTTCTCTTTCAAATTTTATTTCTTAATATAGCCTCTATACAAAGGTCTTGCAACAATTATTACAAACGCTACAAAAAAATACCAAGGATTAATTGTATGAACCCAAGTCATTGCTCCAGACCAAACTGTTATTACAAATAATGTAAATGCTGCAACAGCAAACTTGGTTAAACCAATATCCCAAATATCTAATCTTTTAAGTGCTCTTTTCCAAATTTTTATCATCTCTTTTTTCACCTCCTTTCATTTTCTGTAATTATCTTTGTAATATATTTCTTCTTGACAAATTCAAAAGCAGGATTTCTAATTTTAATTCCTTTGGGAGCTTTTCCCCAAACTTCGTTGAGTTTTCGGTTTTCCAATGGGATTTTCTTTTTTGTGAACTTCCATGAATCAGCAATTACATAAACAGGAATCTTTTCTTGTTTTGCGATTCTTGCAATAACTTCACTTCCAACTTTATTGATTATTCCTTTTTTGAGGAGAGCGTCTGCTCCGAGAAAAACTTTTGTTGCTCTTTTTGTTCCTTGCTCCTTTGACAACGCAATTCCAAATGCAGAATCTACAAACATTGTAACTTTAATTCCTGCTTTCTTTAATTCACGCGCGGTTTTCCTTCCCTGAAATAATGGACGAGTTTCTGTATTATAAACTTCAAACTTCTTGCCTTTGTTTTTTACATAAATCAGAGCATTAACAACATTTGTCGAATGACAATGAGTAAAAATCACATCTTTATTTTTAATTAATTTGAAAACTTTTTTATTTATGGCTTGTTGAGCAGAATTAAAATGGGCGTGGATTTCTTTTAATGACTTGCCTTTTTCTGCCATGTCCAAAACATTTTCCATCATTGGTTCTGTTGGACGAAGAGAAAGAAGTTTTTTCTTAGAACTAGCAGTTGGGATAAGTGAATACGCTTCTAATGCTGCCTTAGCAATATTTCTAGCACCTTGAATCTTTATATTTTTTATATCTCGCGCTATTTGGTTGAACCTCTTTTTGTTTTTCATGATTAAGTAAAGATAAATTACTTTAAAATTGTTTTTGTAGAAGAGAAAAATGTAAGAAACTTTAAAAACAAAATTCCCTTTGGTAAATTATGTTAGAGTCGTTGATTAATCCCGCAAGAGTTGAAAAAGGGCCGTGGAAAATGTTCTTTATTGGGTTGCTTTATGCTTCACTTTCTCTTTTGTTAGTACATTGGTTTTTTTCGGGAGATGTGGTGTTATCTAAATTTTCTGGAATACTTGTAGTAACTTTTTCAGTGATGTTCTCTATTCCTTTTATGTATTTCATATTTAAGGCAGAAGAAAAACAAGATGAAGAAGTCGAAGGATTTAAGGATGTTTGGAGGGTTCATAAGGACGCTATTTATGCATTTATGTGGCTTTTTTTAGGATTCATAGTTGCCTTCTCAATTTTAGGAATTGCATTACAAAATCCAGATCTATTCAATGCACAGTTAGAAACATATTGTAGTATAAACAGCCCAGGAAATATCGAGGATTGCGTTTCACAAAATATTTTCGGAAGTGTTGTTCTCCCAACAGGAGCTGCTACAAAAGGTATTAGGTTCTTGTCTATCTTGGAAAATAACCTCTATGTTATGATTTTTACACTTATTTTTTCATTAATTTTTGGAGCAGGAGCTATTTTTGTACTAGCATGGAATGCAAGTGTTATATCTGCAGCTGTGGGAGTCTTTACAAAGTACAACATATCTGAGGTGCCATTAGGAATAGCAAGGTATATGATTCATGGTTTTCCTGAAATTGCAGCATATTTTATAACCGCTCTTGCAGGAGGCATATTTGGAATAGGTGTAGTGAGACATGGTTTTAAGGACAAAAGATTTGTGAGGGTATTGCAAAATGTTATCTTGCTTCTTTTCATGTCTATTGTTATATTAATTATTGCTGCAGTACTGGAAGTTTATCTAACCCCTCTTCTTTTCAGATAGTAAACAAATATTTAAATAAGATTTATATTTCCCTTTTACGAGGTTTTTAATATTACTAAATGGAAGAAAATCAAAAAGAGCATATTGAAGATATTAGCAAAGAAATTGAAAGAATTCCTGAATCAGAAAAAGTTGTTATGCCAGATATTGCTAAAAAAGAAGAAGTCATTGCGAAAAGTGTTGAAAAAATTCCTATTATAAAAGATGAGTTAGCAGTAAGAAAAGAAAAAGTAATTAATTTTTTGAAAAAGAAAAAAGATTGGATTTACTATTTGATTCTTTCATTTATTGTGTTTATTGGAGTTTATATCAGGACTAGGAATATTCCCAAATTAAAAGACATAACTACAGGAACTTGGACACTTGGACCAGATTTAGATCCTTTCTTATTCTTGAGGTGGGCCAAATATATTGTGGAGCATGGAAAACTTTTTTTAATTGATACAATGAGGTCTGTTCCTTTGGCAGAGATTTGTTCTGGAAGCCAATGCAATGCCGTGAATACTATGAGAGAAATGACCTTATTACCTTATATGATGGCTTGGTTACACAATTTTCTAGCAATCTTCTCTAAAGACATTACCGTTACATATTCTGCGATAATTTTTCCAGTGTTTATGTTTGGTTTAACAACAATTGCATTTTTTCTTTTTGCAAGAAAGATATTTTACAAACAAAATAAAAAAACAAGAAACATAATTGCATTAATTTCTACAGCATTTTTCGTAGTTATTCCTTCATTGATCTCAAGAACAATTGCAGGAATTCCAGAAAAAGAATCTGCAGGATTTTTCTTTATGTTCATAGCTTTTTATTTTTTCCTAGAAGCATTTACATCTAAAAAATTAAAGAGAGGTATAATTTTTGGAGTATTGGCGGGAATCATGACTGCAGGTATGGGTTTAACTTGGGGAGGGGTAGGCTATATTTTCATTTCAATTTCTATGGCAGTTATATTCAGTTTTTTACTTGGAAAAATAACTAAAAAAAGATTTTATGTTTTCACCGTATGGTTTGTTAGTTTCATGATTCTGATGATTCTGTTTTCTGCAAGATATAGTTTCATGACTTTGATGACTTCTACTTCTAGTGGATTAGTATTTTTAGCTTTTTTTATTTTGTTGATTGATTTTATATTATTCAAGAAAAAACTAATTAAAATTCCTGAAAAAATAAGAGGGAGACTTCCAGACAGAATTATTTCTCTTTTAATTGCGATAATTATTTTGGCACTTTTATCTACTATCTTCTTTGGATTTTCATTTATACCAGATAAAGTTACAAATTTTGTTGACCAAACCGTGCATCCTTTAGATGTTGGAAGATTTGGTGTAACTGTAGCAGAAAACAGACAACCTTATTTTATTAATGATTGGAAAAATGACTTTGGTCCAGTTCAATGGGGCATTCCCTTATTTTTCTGGTTATTTTTTATTGGTTCTGTTTTTCTTTTTAATTATATGATTCAATCCCTATCAAAGAAAGAGAAAATAATTTTAACTTTTGGTTATGTTATTTTTTTATTAGGACTAATTTTTAGCAAATATTCTTCTGGATCTATCCTTAATGGACAGAGTACTTTAAGCATGATTGTTTATTTTGGAGGAGTTATTGCCTTTATTTCCCTTTTTGGATATTTTTATTATAAAAGATATAAAAATGGAGAATTATCTGTATTTAAAGAATTTGAGTTTTCTTATATTTTATATTTTATTATTTTGGCCATGGCGATTATGGGCGCAAGAGGGGCCATAAGATTAATTATGGTGCTTGCTTCTGTGAGTCCTATTGCTGTAGGATTTTTGATAGTTATGGGCTGGAAAAATTATTTTAAAAAAAGAGATGAGACAAAAAGATTGTTTATTGGAGTGCTTGTACTAATCATCTTAATTGCTTCTCTCTTCACTTTCTGGGTGTATTACAATCAAGATAAAGCAATGACACAGAATTTTGCTCCTAATTCATACCAATGGCAGTGGCAAAAAGCTATGTCTTGGGTAAGAGAAAATACCCCTACAACAGCTGTCTTTGCTCATTGGTGGGATTATGGTTATTGGGTTCAATCTATTGGAGAAAGGGCAACTGTTTTAGATGGAGGAAACGCTGTTGCTTATTGGAATCATTTTATGGGCAGACATGTATTAACAGGTTCTGATGAAAGAACTGCATTAGAATTTCTCTATACGCATAACACAACACATCTTTTAATTGACTCTACAGAAATAGGGAAGTACACGGCATTTTCAAGCATTGGTTCTGATGAGAGTTATGATAGATACTCATGGATTTCTACTTTTTTAATGGATGCCGCACAAACACAAGAAATAAAAGATACAATCATACAAGTATATCCTGGAGGAACATTAGTGGATGAAGATATTGTCTTAAACGTAGATGGAACAGAAGTTTTGATTCCAAACAAACAGGCAGGGATTGGTGCAATTATTGTTAAGATAGAAAAAGATAAACTTCTTCAACCAGAAGTAGTGTTTGTTTATAATGGAAGACAATACAATGAACCATTAAGATATGCTTATTTTGTAGGAGAATTATATGATTTTAAATCAGGACTTGACGCAGGAGTGTTCTTATTTCCAAAATTAGAAATAAACGGGGGAAGTCTCTCTTCTAATCCGTCTGGGGCAGCATTTTATTTAAGTGGGAGAGTAATCAATTCACAGTTAGCAAGGTTATATTTATTTGGACAAGAATCAGATTACTTTAAAATAGCACATGTTGAAAGCAGTATTTTTATTAATGACCTGAAAAGTCAAGGTGTTGAAATGGGAGAATTTGTTTATTACAATGGATTTCAAGGTCCAATTAAAATTTGGAGGGTCGAATATCCTTCAGATATACAACTTAACTTAAGTTATTTAGATATAAAGTATCCTAAAGAATTGCAAGTAGCAAACCCAGAGGAATATTAAATGGTTTCAATATTACTAATTCCTATTTTCTTGAGTTTTTTTATCACTCTTTTTTCTATTCCTGTATGGATAAAAAAGGCCAAAGAAATTGGACTTGTGTGGGAAGATATGAACAAGCAGAACCGCCTGAAAAATGTTGCTGGTTCTGGAGGAGTTACTGTTTTTTTAGGATTTATTCTTGGAACATTGAGTTACATTGCTCTAAAAACTTTTTATTTTAAATCAAATGATAATTTAGTGGAAATTTTTGCATTGCTCAGTGTTATTTTAATAATTGCTTTTACTGGGTTTATGGATGATCTTTTTGGCTGGAGAAAAGGAGGACTCTCAAAGAGATCTAGAATAATTCTTTTACTTTTTGCATCAATCCCTTTTATAGTTATAAATGCTGGGGAATCTAGTATGATAGGGATTGAATTTGGACTCCTTTATCCGCTTCTTCTTATTCCTTTAGGAATTGCGGGAGTATCTGCAACATTTAATTTTCTTGCTGGTTATAATGGATTAGAGGCAAGTCAGGGAATTATCATATTATTCGCTCTTTCAGTAATAACATTTCTCCTTGGAGATAAATGGTTAAGTGTTATTGGTTTGTGTATGGTTGCCTCTTTAATTGCTTTTTATCTCTTTAACAAGTATCCTGCAAAAGTGTTCCCTGGAGATGTTATGACTTATGCGGTGGGCGCCTTGATTGTAGTTATTGCTATTTTAGGAGGAATTGAAAAAATTGCTATTTTCTTTTTTATTCCCTATATTTTAGAAGTCGGATTAAAACTTAGAGGAAAATTGAAAAAACATAGTTTTGCAAAAGTGAATGACGACGGCAGTTTAGATATGCCTTATGAAAAAGTTTATGGCTTAGAACATATTGCAATTAGAATTCTCAAAAAAATTAAGAAAAGTAAAAAAGTTTATGAAAAAGATGTTGTTTACCTTATTAATGCCTTTCAAATTCTGATTATAGCTTTGGGGTTGGTTGTGTTTGGAAAGGGGTTGTTCTAACAAAGAAAAATTTATAAGAATCCTTACTTCAGAATCAATATGAAAATCTTTGATGATTTAATGTTGAATCTAAGAGGAGTTAAAGCGGTTTTTGGTCATTTGGAGGATTTTTGGAGGAAGGGATGAAAATAGGATTTGTGTCTAGAATTGGAGAATTTCCTGAAAAGGAATGGGAAGAAGAATTTAAGGTAGCTGGAGAAAGAGGACTCAATCATCTCGAGTTAATTGTCAATTATCCTTTTTTTGGGCCCGAAACATATAGTGCTTCACAGATAATTAAACTAAAAAAATTAGCGAAGAAAAACAGATTAGAATTAATATTACATCTTCTTCCAAATCAGTACCAACTTCCAAGTGGAGTTCGGTACACGGACGTTCCTAAAGAATTTCAAGCGCATGAAAAAACCTTGAAAGAAAAGGTTTTTAATATTGCTTCAGCAGACGAAGAAGTAAGAAAATTCAGCATTGAAGAAATCAAAAGAACCATTGAGATTGCTCAGAAATTGGGGGCGCCATTTATTGTGATTCACGGGGGAAGTTTTTCAAAAGATAATTCTGAAGTTGCCCTTGAAAGAACAAGAAAAAGTTTAGAAGAACTTAATTCTTATTCTAAAAGAGTTAAATTAGCAGTAGAAAATCTTCCAACATTGGGCCATTTTGGAAATCCTTCGAATGAACTTCCAATTTATGTAAAAGACCTACTTTATTTGGTTGAGGGTCTTGATAATATTGGCATATGTTTTGACATTGGGCATGCAAATACTGTTAAAAATTCCCTAGAATTTTATGATGAAATCAAAGAGACAGGAAAAATTTGGGACATGCATTTACATGATAATAATGGAGACAAAGATGACCATTTGGCCATTAGGAAAGGAAATATAAATTGGAAAGATTTTTTGAAAAAACTAAAAGAAGATAATTACAAAGGTTATTTTTCTCTTGAGCTGGATACGTGGAATGAAACACCAGAACCGATGAAAACTGAAGAGAGGATAGAAGCATTGGAATATTTGAAAAGATTAAATTAATGTTTCTTTAATCTTTCAAGTCCCATGTGAAAATCATGTTGGAATGCATCACATCTATTTGATTCCATATGCAACCTGCCTGTAGATTTTACTTCTCTTAACGCAGAATCCAAATTGCTTGCTAAGTCTTTTGAGGTTAAATCAAAATCATTAAGTTCTGTATAACACTTTCCAACGGTTCTTGTTAAATGCCCGTCTGTAGAAGACGATATCCCAATATCTAATCCTTGATTTTGAGCTATTTCTTGTGTATAAAAATCAAGAGCCTTTGAATTTGCATTTCGTGGAAGAATTTTTGGAAACCAAAATTCTGCAGTGCCGTTGTAAATTTCCCAAGATGAAAATTGTTCTAATAATTCTGGATTTTCTGATAAGAATTTTCCTATCCCGTCTGTATAAAAAGGATGAACAGCATCTAAAATTGCTCCAAAATCTTTGGCTTCTTTTACTGCATCTCTTGTATCTGTTGTTTCTACATTTTTTCCAAAGGGAATTGCTATTGCCAAAACATCTCCTTGGTCAGTGAACATCTCTTGACATTTTACAACCAACATATCTTTTTCTGGGACATATACTGCCCCTGCTCTTCCTCCCTCTATGCCATGTCGATCATATTTTCCTCCTCCTTGGTTCACAAAATCTTGATATCTATGATCATTAGAATTAGCAATCCCAAAAATAGAATTAGGGCCCAATCTATCATAAATCATATCTATTGTTTCATCAAATCCTGGATTTGCTCCATTTCTTCCAAGATGATTGTGGATGTCTGTTTTAATCATATTATTCTAATTATCTTATTTTCTTTTATAAAGATTGTGGCAATCTGAGATAATTCTCAATTGTCTCAAACTCATAACCTTGTTTTTTACAAAATAAAATATATTTCTCCAACATCTTTAATAATTCTTTTCCATTCTTCTTTTTTATGTAGTTTGGAATCTTTATCGTCGACAAATCTGCAAATTCCCAAGGATGAAAATATAGCATAGTGTAATTATTTGATAAGAAATTAAGCTTGGTGAAAATTTTAGAATAGAATAATGGCAAATTTTTGAATGCTATCCAGAATATTGAGAATCTAATTATAGGTAAAACTGAAAGAGGGACTTCTATTACATCACTAATTTTATGAATTTTTCTTTTTTTAAATAAATTCATATATCTTCCAGGAATAAATGTTGGGTGGATTGAAGAATCATATTCAAATCCAAATTCAGACAACTCAGAAATATTTTTTATTTCAAATCTTGGAGCTCTAAATCCTTTTATTTTTCTTCCTATTATTTTTTCTATTTCCTTTTTAGCAGATTGTATTTTCTCTATATCATGAATATAAGAATCAGAATGTTCATAACCATGACAAGCTATTTCATGTTTCTTAGAAATTTGTTTTAACAATGAAGGATATTTTTTTGCAAA
>SDBV01005878.1_pt1 | contig 17189 bp, 10 predicted proteins | sample 2277081 | NCBI WGS metagenome assembly SDBV01 (sample SAMN10402039, study PRJNA504765) | marine sediment metagenome | isolation source: marine sediment core GS10_PC15, 223 cmbsf | place: Arctic Ocean: Southern Knipovich Ridge | collected 2010 | reverse complement strand
TGGCCGAGCGGAGACAGGCCGAGCAGGTCTTGCAGGCGGAGCGCGATCAGTCCGCCCGCATCATCAGCGGCACGCCGGCCCTGGTCTGCGGCGTGGCGCCGGACGGCACCACGACCTTCGTCAACCCGGCCGGCGAGCGAATCACCGGGTATCGCGCGGCGGAACTCGTGGGCCGGAACTGGTGGCGGGTGCTCTGCCCCGGGGAGGCATATCAGCAAGTGGAACCGCTGCTCCGCGAGCTGCAACAAGAAGACGTGCGGGACTACGAGTTTATGCTGACGACCCGCTCGGGCGAGAAACGCATCATCGCCTGGAACTCCGTCAACCGGTTTGACGAAGCGGGCCGGCTGGTGGAGATCATCGGCTTCGGTAACGACGTGACGGAACAGCGACGGGCGGAAGACGCACTGCGTGAAAGCGAGCAGCGCTTCCGGCAACTGGCGGAGAACATCCACGAGGGATTCTGGCTCTCTGCGCCCACCAGCGGCGAGGCGCTCTACGTGAGCCCGGCCTACGAGCAACTCGCGGGTCGCCCGCGAAGCGACTTCTACGCCCACCCGGACTTGTGGATCGAGCAGGTTCATCCAGACGATCGGGCCCGCATCCTGGCTGACTTGGAGCGCCAACTAGAGGGGCAGCCAACGGAACACGAGTATCGTTTGATCCGTCCCGACGGGACGCTTCGCTGGGTGCGCGCCCGGGCCTTTCCGGTGCGTAACGAAACCGGCGAGGTGTACCGCATCGCCGGAGTAACGGAGGACATCACCGAGCGCAGACAACGGGAGGACGAGCTGCGCAAGTTCAAGACGATCACCGACCAGGCCGCCTACGGGGCGGCCATCGTTGATCTCGACGGCAACCTGACCTACGTGAACAACGCCTTCGCCGGCATGCACGGCTACACACCGCGGGAACTCATCGGCCGGCATCTTTCGATCTTCCACACGGAGGACCAGATGCCGCGCGTGAACGAGCTAAACGAGTCGCTCAAACGCACCGGGAGCTACGTCGGCCAGGAGGTCTGGCACGTGCGCCGGGACGGCACCGTCTTTCCGACGTCCATGAACGCGGCGATCATCCGAGATGAAAGCGGTACCCCAGCGCTGCTGTCGGCCACCGCGATTGACATCACCGAGCGCAAGCAGGCGGAAAACCTGCTGCGCCTGCAATACGATCTCGGCCTGGCCCTCGGCACCACCAGCAACCTGCGCGACACCGTCAGCCAGTTGCTGGCCGCCGCCCTGCGGATCGAGGGCTTCGATTGCGGCGGTGTGTACCTCGTCGACGAGGAGACCGGGGTGCTGGAGTTGGTGGTCCATGAAAACCTCTCGCCGTCGTTCGTGGAGAAAGCCGGCCGCCGGGGGCCCGACACGCCGCTGGCACAACTGGTGCGCGCCGGGAAGCCCGTGTACTGGCAGAGCCCCGAGGAACTCGCGACGCAAGACCTACTGGTTCGCGAAGGCCTGCGCACGCTGGCCGTGATCCCCGTGCAGCATGAGGGGCGCACCATCGCGGCGTTGAATGTCGCGTCACACCGCGAGGGTGAGATACCCCTCGGCAACCGCCATGCCATCGAGGCACTGGCCGCGCGCCTCGGCGGTGTGCTCAGCCGCGTCCGGGCGGAGACTGCGCTGCAACAAAGTGAGGAGCTGTTTCGCACCGTGGTCGCCGCCAGCAAAGACGCCATGGTGGCGATCAACCGCGCGGGGCGAATCACGATCTTCAACCCCGCCGCCGAGGAGCTGTTCGGGCGCACCCGGGGGGCAGTGGTCGGCCGGTCGCTGGATTGCTTCTTGCCGGACGAATACCGGGAACGTCACCGGCAATCCGTGCGCGACTACTTCACGACCGGAGCCCGGCACGATGTCATCGGCCGCACGCTCGAACTGCCCGCCCTCCGCGGCGATGGCACCGTCGTCCCGGTCGAGCTTTCATTGTCCGCCGGCCAGCGCGGTAACGAACCCTTCGTCCTCGCGGTCATTCGCGACGTCACGGACCGCAAGCGCGCGGAAGAGGCCGCGCGGCAGCACCACGCGCAACTGGTTCACGTTTCACGCGTGAGCACCATCGGCGAGATGGCCTCCGGCTTGGCCCACGAAATGGCCCAACCCTTGTCGGCCATTCTGTATTATGCCCGGGGCGCCACCACCCGGCTGAAGTCCGGTCAATGGGGCGTCGGCGAGGCCACGACCGCCATGCGCAAAATGGCCGCCCAGGCCGAGCGGGCCGGCCAGTTCGTTCGCCGCCTCAAGGCGTTCGTCCGCAAGGCGCAGCCGCGCCGCGTACCGTCCGACATCAATCAAGTCGTACGCGAAGCCCTCGCGATCGCCGCACCCGAAGCACGGGAGCAGAACGTCACCGTGAATTTGGATCTCGCGGACGCACTTCCGGAGGTCGTCGTCGACCCGATTCAGATCGAGCAGGTCATCCTCAACCTCCTGCGCAATGGCATGGAGGCCATGGAGCAAACGCCGGCGGCGGAGCGCGCCTTACTGATCCGCACGTCGACCGGGCCCGACAACGTGGTCCAGGTCATCGTCCGCGACCAGGGCTGCGGCCTGCCCCCGGAAATCGCCGAACGCGTGTTCGATCCCTTTTTCAGCACCAAGGACACGGGCACGGGGCTGGGGCTGTCGATCAGCCGCTCGATCATCGAGGCCCATGAGGGCGAGCTGTGGGGCGCTCCGGCGCCCGTGCGCGGCGCGGAATTTGGGTTTAGACTATCAACCGTCAAAGATGCCGATCATGAAACCGACTGATCCCATCGTGTTCATTGTGGATGACGACCCGGCTATCCGCGAGTCACTCCAGTGGTTGCTCGAATCCGAGGGATTCGGCGTCGAAACGTACGCTTCCGCGGAGACCTTCCTGAACGCCTACGATCCCAACCAGCCCGGCTGCCTCGTGCTCGACATCCGCATGCGCGGCATGAGCGGGCTCGAACTCCAGGCGAAACTCGCCCGGGAAAGCTGCGCCCTGCCGGTCATCATGATCACCGGGCATGGCGATATTCCGATGGCGGTGCGCGCCGTGAAGGCCGGCGTCGTGGATTTCCTGGAGAAACCAGTCCCGGACGAGGTGCTGGTGCGGCAGATTCGCCACGCGCTGGACCTGGGGGAGCGCATGCGCGGCGTCCTCCAGCAGCGGGGCGAAACAGCCGCGCGCGTGGCCAGCCTCACGCCCCGCGAGCGCGAGGTCATGGATCTGGTGGTGGCGGGCAAGGCGAACAAAAAAATCGCCGCCGACCTCGGCATCACGGAGAAAACCGTCGAGGCCCACCGCAAGCGGGTCATGCAGAAGATGGGTGCGCGCAGCGCAGTCGAGCTGGTGCGGCTGGTCATGGCCTCCGAGAATCCGGACGAACAACCGTCGCTCCATTGAACCGCCCGCTCCCCGTCTCGCTCCGTGACAGCCGTCGCTTGGCGGCGGCCGGCTACCGATTACAGCAGTGACTCGTATAATCCACGCGCGGCAACGGTGGCGGCGGCGGGCGGTCGCAAAACCGCCGCGAATCTGCGAGAGGGTGCTTGTGCTGCCAGCAGTGAATCGGCCCAGCCGAGCGTTCTATATCGTTCTCGTGGCCCTCTTCATCGGGGCGGGCGCCTGGCGTGTGCTCTCAGCGGCCACGTTACCGGCGATCTCGCGCGACGGGGCGACTTTTTGCTGGTATGCGCGGGACCTCGGGCAGCAGGGCCTGTCCTATTTGCGTACCCCGCCGGCCCAACAGCATCCGCTGTTTCCAGCCCTGATCCTCACGACCCAGCGCGTCGCCCGCACACTCGGCGCGCCCGACACGCCACTGACCTGGCAGCGCAGCGGGCAAGTGGTTTGCGGGCTAGCCGGGCTGGCCGTGATTGCACTGGTCGGGCTACTGACGATTCGTCTCGTACGTCAACTCGGATTGCCACTCGACGACCGCCGGACAGCTCTCCTGGCCATGCTGCTGGCGGCGGTGCTGCCCCTGAACGTCTGGTTGTCCTGCGACGTCATGTCGGGCCAGATCCACCTCGCCTTCTACCTCGCCGCCGTCTGCTGGCTGGTCAAGCTCGACGCCGCGCCGGCGGCCCTCGGCTGCGGCCTGAGCGCCGGTCTGGCGTTTCTCACGCGGCAGGAAGGGGCGGTGCCGGTGCTGGCGGGCCTGGTCGTGCTCGTCGCGCAACGCAAGCGAACTGCCGGCAAGAAGCTGGTCAGCCGCGCCGCGCTTTTGCTGCTGGGGTTTCTGGTCTGCGCCGCCCCGTACTGGTCCATCGTCGGCCGGTTCTCGACCAAAAAAAGCCTGTTCGAGGGGTGGGCAGAAGAAACCGCGCTCGCGCTGCCATCCGGCCCGGAGTCACCGGGCGAGCCCCTCACGATGCTGCCGCGCGCATCCGCGCCGGCCCTGGCCAAGCTGGAGACCCAGGATCTCCCGTGGTACGGTCTGGCCCCGCACGCCTTGTACAAGCTCTTCCGGGCCGGCCGGGTCGTCGTGCCCCTGCTGGCACTCTTCCCGCTCATAAACCTGCGCAAGCGCCTGTTCGGTCCCACGCTCATAGGGCCCGCGGCCTGTGCTACCGGCCATTTCACGCTCACCCTCGCCCTGCTGGCGCACCACGGCTACCTCTCCACGCGGCATATGCTGGTCCCCACGATGCTGCTCGTGCCACTGGCCGCCATGCTGCTCGCGCGCGTCCTCACGCTGTTACTGGACCTGCGTCGGCCGGTCGTGGGCGCCCTGATGATCGCCGTGTGCGTTTGGCCCCTGGTAGCCTACGCGTTGCGGACGCCCAACGCGCCCGACCGGTTTCTCGTCGAAGCGGCCCAGTGGCTCCGGCGGCACGACCCCGAGCTCGCGTCGAAGCGACTCTTATCCGGGAGCAGCCCCAAGCGGATCGCCTTCTACGCCGACATGCGGTGGGAACCCTGGTGGGAACAGCCGGAACACTACGGGGCCCTGTCCCGGCAGATTCAGGCCGGCGGTCCCGGCTACTTCGCGGTCGAAGTCGGCCCGGGTTTCGAACGCGCGGGCAATGCGCAACTGGTGGAGCGGCTCAGTGGTGACGATGAACTGGCCCCTTATCTCGGCGCCATCCGCACGCGCCCGGGACCCGACGCCGATACCACGCTGTATCTGATCGAATTACGCGCGCCGCCCCCGTGACGCCGCCCACTACCCTTCCAGCCGCGCCAATCGCTGCCGCAAGTCAGCGACACTCTCGTGCAACTCCCCGACCTCGCCCTGGAGCCCCTCGAGCTGCTCACGCAGCGCGGCCAGCTCCGCGGGAGCTGGCGCGGAAGTCGCCGGCGCCGACGGGCTGGATGCCGCAACAGACGCGGCCGCCATGGGTGGCGATTGCGCCAGGTTCGCCCATTCCTCCGGATAATAAAGCTGGTGCCCGTGCCGCACCGCCGACTGTCCCGGGCCGCGCGGCAGGGTCGTCACCAGCGGCGGGTCAGTCTGGCACAAAGTGCCCAGCACGGCGGATACGGCCTCGACGTTCTCGAAGGGGTACATCCGCATACAGCGGCCGCGCAGCTCTCCCACCGTCTGCAGCCCGCGCAGGAGCAGTTCCGCCATCACGGCCCGCTGGGGCTTCTCCCACCCGAAGAACTCCTTGGCCTCGTGTCTGAACCGCTCCACCCGGGACGCGCCGCCGGGGAGCAGCCGCAACACCAAGCCGCCCGCCCGCATGACCTCCATGGCATTCCAGACGGCCTCCTCATCGAGCGACATGACCGGGTCGCGGTTGCTCTTCTGGTTGCATGCCGTCACGATCGCACTGGTGGTCATCGGGTAATACTGCGGGTGCGTCAGGGCCTTCTCCATCAGCACGCCGAGCACACGCCGCTCAACCTCGTTCAGTGGCTCTGCCATGTCGATCTCTCGCCTCGCTTCGGCCGGCGGTGAGTCTAGCTTACGGAAAGCGGCGTGCCGAGCGCGAAAACGCCCGAATCGTGGCCAGGGCACACGCTTCGGGCGAGATGGTTCGAGCCGGCTTCAGGCCGCGGACCCGATCACTGCGGCGGATTCGTCGGCTGCGTTGCGGGAGCCGTGGCCGGGCGCGTGCTCGCCCGGCGGGCCGGCCGCGTGGTGCGCCGGATCGGCGGCTGAGCCGCTTTGGGCTCCTTGCCCGGGGGATACTCGATCTTGGCCTCATCCCTCAGCTTGACGGCGTACGTCTGAAGCTCGGCCCGCAGCTTGTTCTGCATCAGGGTATCGCGAATCTCATCGCGGACCTCTTCCAAGGTCTTCGTCGATGCTTCCTTGCGCTCGGTGACCTTGATGACGTGATAGCCGAACTGCGTCTCGACCACGTCACTGATCTCGCCCACTTTCATCGCAAAGGCGGCCGCGGCGAACGGCTCAACCATTTTCCCCGTCCGCTGGAAGAAGCCCAGGTCGCCACCTTCCGCGGCGGACGGGCAACTGGAATGCTCGCGGGCCAGCGCGGCGAAGTCCGCATCCGGCTTTTTCGCCTCGGCGAGGATCTCCTCGGCCTTCTGGCGCGCCGCGGCCTTTTCTTCGTCCGTTTTCGCATCCTGGCCGACGAGGACGTGGCTGGCCCGCACTTCGGCCTCCGTTTTGTAGCGCCGGTCCCGGTACTTTTCGTAGAACTCCTTAATCTCCTCTTCCGTCACCTCGAGCTGGTCCCCGGACAGCTTCTCAACCAGCTTCATATGCCGCAAACTGGCCCGAAAACCCGGAGTCTCCGCCCGCTCGGCCATGAACTCGTCCAGCGACTGTTGGCTTCGCTCCTGGATCTGCTCGTCGACCTTCTCGCGCGTAAACCCGCTCCGCTCCATATAGGTCTGCAGCTCACGCTCCACTTCCGCGATGGCTTCCTCGTCCGTGACCTCGACTCCCGCCGCCTTGGCCTGCGCGTCAAGCAGACGAGTGTCAATGAGCGTGTTCAAGACCCGAGCGCGAAAATGGGCGCGCATCTGGGCCAATTGGGCCGCCGGCATGTTGCTCCCGCTCATGCGGCTTTCAAACATCTCCTCGATCTCGCTTTCGAGTATCGGCTCGCCGTTCACCACCACGGCGACGTCCGGGCCGGCGTTGGCCGCCGGCTGCGTCGCGGCCGGTGCGTCCTGGGGGGCCGTGGCCGGGGGCTCGTCCTGACCCAACGCCACCGCCATCCCCGCGCACAGCAGCGCTACGACACCCAGCTCTTTCAGAATACGCATTTCACACTCTCCGAGCTTCGATCCACACGAACAACACCCCACGCACGGGGGCCGGCGCGGCCCGCCGCTCGGACCATGCCAAAACATGCTGGCTCGCTTCCATCAGATCGCGCCATGCCGGAATGGGAAGCCCAGCCGGCCCGCGGCCTGCCTGATGGACGGTAACAACCGGCCCGGATGAGGACGTCGCCCTGCCGCGGATGCCAGTCAACCCGCAGGTAGCATACCGGATCGTAGCCGCCATGGGGAGCACCGGGCCACCCGGCCGAAGAATGCGAGCCATCAACGGGCACGCTCATTCAAACTCCCGCCAACCCGGCGTATGATGCCGGTCCATGCTGATCGAGGTGCATACAGGCGCGAAGCCGGGGCGACCGCGGCGGCTGCTGGTGCTCAGCGCCGGCCTCCTGGCGGGCACGCTCGGCCTGGCGTGGCTCCAGGTACGCGAGGCCCACGCCCTGGGCCCCGAGCAGCGCGTCGGCGACACCCCGCTGCGCGTTCGCGTGCCCAAAGACTGGCGACCCTACCCCGATGACCCGCAGCGCTTCATCTTGCCGGTCGTGAGCGAACGCCGACACCGCCTCGTGCTCGAATTCGAGCGCAGTGTGCGATTCGAGTTGCTGGCGCTGCCCGCCTTCCAACCGATCGAGTCGCTCCTCCAGTTTCTGGACTTGGACGACCAACGGACGCTGGCCACCCGCCGGCAGGCGCGCATCGGCCCCTACCCGGCTCTCGAAGTCCGGCATCTCGTACCGCTCCGACTTGGCCGCCGGGTCGTCGAGCGCGAGACGATCGTGCGCTTCACCTGTCTGCCACGCGGCCACCTGCTCCAAGTCACGTACGATCCGCTGATCGAACTCCGCCCGGCCGACTTCGAGATCATGGAGGAGGTCTGCGACAGCCTTCGTATCGACGACCCGACGCTCAGCGGCGACGCAGCCGAGTTCATGCGGTCGGCGGGGCTGGAATTCGCGCTGGAAGACGACTGGCTCGTGGTCGGGACCCATTTCGAAGAGGTCCCCGGACTGTACGTCGGCGGCACGGTAAACGGCCTGCCGGCGTGGTCCATCGCGATCCTGCGTACCTGGCTGGCGGCCGGTCGCCGCCCGCGTGACCTGCTGGCCGATCTGGCGGGCCGCGAGTGGCTCCTGTGGGATACGGATGCCCTGCTGTCGAAGCAACGCCGGCCCGACGGGGCCGCCGTGGCCACGCTGCGGCACCCGGAGTTTGGCCACACCGACGAGCGCATTCAGTCGGCCATGGTCGTGGCCGAAGCCGCCGCCGAGGCCGTAATCATGTTCGTCTACGCCGGTCCCGGCGAAGCCGAGGTCGCGGATGAAGTGGCCCGGCGGCTTGCGGCGGAGATTGAGATTGCCGCCCTGGACGCGATTCCAGAGGTGGATCGGGCCGAGGAAGCCGGGCGCGTGCTGACCGCCACCCTCGCGGCCCGCGGTCCCGTACCCCGCTGGGGTCGTGAACCGGTGCAGACGGTTTACCGCGGAAGCCGGTTGGGACGAACCGAAAGACTCACCGTCCGCCGGGAGGCCGTGCGGCGCAACCCCGAGCTCGGCTACAGCGGCACGCTCAGGCGGCGTACCGGGCGAAGGCAGCGTGAAGAGACCATCCAGTGGACAGTCGACGGGCATGCACAGTCCTATCGCTGGCAGGCCGACCTCTACAACGGCCGCAACCAGTTGGCGATCATCGAGCAACGGGCAAAACCGTCCGATCCCGTTCGACGGCAAATCATCATCGACGAACGGGAACGCCACGCACGTTCCTTCCAGCCCGGGCCCGGCTTCGTACCCCCGCCGGTCGAGTCCATTATCGAGGGCTGGGTGGCGCGGGGCGAAGTAACGGCGGCTATCGTCGAGACCTCGTCGATTCTCGGGCTCGGAACGCACACCGTGCTCCTGCGCAGCCTGCCGCCCGATGATGGTTTCCCGCGCGTTCTGGTGCAGTCAGACTTTTGGCCGCAAGGCGCGATCCTGGCCTTCGACGACGCCCGCGCGGAGACACATTACGAACTCTACCCCAGCGCCACGTATTGGCGTGAACGTCCCTGATCCCGCGCCTCCAGAGAACCGATCCGGTCCGCGGGGGTTTCCAGGGACGCGCCGCGACCGTATTCTCTGGCCCGGGAAGACGCTTGCGCCGCCCGTGGAATCACCCGGCGTAGCAGCGTGTCAGACGAATCGAAGATCGAAGGCAGGGCCATATCGCACGATGGGTACCCTAAACCTGACTTCACCAGCACTGCCGCCCTACCCGGCGACCGGCGACCCGCTGACTCCCAGCACGGCGCCGCCCTCCGCGAGCGACTGCCCGAGCGGCGAGTTCGCCGGACGGATGTGGACCTACCGACCCGAAGCGGTACCGCTCCTGACCGCGGTCCCGGCCAACGTCTGGAGCGACCCGCAAGCGAATGGCGGCGAGCAGGTCAAGCGAAACGCCCGTCGCGAGGTGTGGCGCATGGGCTGGCACGGGGAGGCGTATTTCCTGAAGTACTACTATCGCGATTCGTGGTTGCGTCGAGCCCGGGTCCTCTTCCGGGCGCCGGCGTGCATCGCGGAATGGGAAGGCGGCCTGTACGCCCAGCGGGCCGGCATCCCGGCCGTGCGGCCCCTGGCGTACACGCTCGAGGTTCCCCGCGGCCGGCGACGCTGCGCGCTCCTGATCTCGAAGGCTATCGAACCGGCCCAGGCCCTGAGCGAGTTCTGGCAACCGATCGAGACGGATGACGACACCCGCCGTCAACGTCGAGACGTCGCGCAGCTTACGGAGCTGCTGGCCGAGCTGATCGCCCGCGCGCACCAGGCCGGGTTCGAGCATCTCGACATGCACGCGGCCAACATCCTGGTGCAACCGGTGTCTCCCGGCCGTTATCGGACGTTCCTCGTGGATTTGCAGAGCGCGCGCCGGGGCGCGCCGCTGACTGACCGGGCTGTCGTACGCAACCTGGCGCAGCTCAACCAGTGGTTCCGCCGGCACAGTTCAGTAGGCGGCCGGCTGCGCTTCCTGCGAGCGTACCTGCGCTGGCGCAACGAGTTCGAAACCGTCTATCCGCACGGACGACCATTGGGGCTGACCTTCCCACAGTTGGTCGCCACGCTGAAAACGGCCGCCCGCCATCACGCCGAACGCCTCTGGGCCCAGCGTGACCGGCGTCTGTCCCGGACGGGAAGGTATTTCGCGCGGATCCGGCTGCCCGGGGCCTGGCGCGGCATGGTTGTGCTGCGCTCCAAGCACCCCACGGACGAATCGCGCGCCTCGCGACTCGAGTTCGACCGCGACTGGTGGCGCCGCCAATTGAGCAACCCGTTGCGCTGGTTTGACGAGGACTCGTCCACGTCCTGCAAGAACTCGCACTCCGCCGCGGTCCGCCGCGCCCTGCTCGAACACGAGCACGCCCCGCTGCCGGTCATCATCAAGCGGCCCCGGGCGCGGAACTGGCGGCGGCGGCTCGCGCAGCTCTGGCCGCCCTCGCGCAGCCTGCGCGGGTGGCGCATGGGGCACGCTCTGCTGCATCGGCACCTCCCGACGGCCCGACCCCTGGCGACCCTCGAAAGGCGGATCGGCCCCCTGGTCCTCGACAGCATCCTCATCACGGAGGCGATCCCCGGTGCCGCCGACCTCGATACTTTCTTGCGCACGGAATACTCCCGCCGGTCAGCGGGCGACTGGCACCGGCTCAAACGCGAGTTGTCTCACCTGCTCGCCCAACAACTTCGCCGACTCCTCCAGCGCGGCCTGCGGCACCGCGACTGCAAGGCCAGCAACATCTTGGTCGTCCAACACCCGCGCCTGAAGGTGCTTTGGATCGACATGGACGGGCTCCGGCTGGCCGGCCCCTGCTCCCGAAACGACGGCCTGCGCCCGCTGGTGCGGCTCCAGGTCAGTCTCGCCGACGTACCTGGGCTGTCGCGTACCGACTGGGTCCGGTTCCTGAGGAGCTACTTCGCGGGATACGGCCAGTCCCCCGCGGCGTGGCGCGCGGCGTGGCCGGCACTCCAAGCCGCCAGCGTGGAAAAAAGCCGCGCCAAGGCGGCGCGACGGGCCTGGAAGCTCAAGCACTACGGCCGCGAGTAGCGGCGCAGCAAAGATCCAACGCGGGACCGGTCCGAAGACGCTCAATCCCCCCGGGGTTCGCGCTGCCCCGACCTTGTGGCGGCATCCTCCCGCGCACGCTACCGGGAGACGGCCACCTCGGCCTCTTCGCGGATCGTGGGGACGAATATCTTCTGCTCCAGACCACGCTCCAGGACGTACGAGTACATCTCGGGCAGGTCCTCGATGCAGCTCAGGTCATCGTGCGTATCGGTGCCGATCGTGACGCGCACACGATGGTTGGGCACGATCTTGAACCAGCGATCCTGGCTGCTCAGCGGCAGGAGCTTCGAGTTCACCTCATAGATGATGCGCGCGTTGGCCAGCGTCCGCACCACCTGGTCCATCGACGTGTTCGGGAACTGCACCGCCACGTCGGTATGCGCCAGGGCGACCGGACACGGCCAGCGCCGGGCCTGATTGGCCAGTTGCGTCAGTCCGGCCCAGTCGACGTACTCGAACAGCACGTAGTCGATCCCGGTGAGCATCCCGCGAATGGTGTCCAGCATGCCCTTGTTCAGCGGCCAGTTGATCTCGGCCCCGCAGAAGATCGGCAGCTTGCCGGCCCAGCGCTGCCGGGCCTCGCGCACCATGGCGATGTAACTGCGCGTCTCTTTGCCAAACAGACGCTCGAAGTCCTTCTCGCTCTGCACCTCGCGCGACGAAGGCGTACAGAAAATGTGGTCCGCGACGCCGATGCCGCCCAGCTCGTAGCCCTTCAGAGCCTGGCAGCTCAAATGCGCCTCGCAGAGTTCATCGATGCTGTACGCGCCGTCTGAAAACGGTGTGTGATTGTGCAGGTTGTAGATGACCTGACTCATGGTTCCTCCCGACAATGGGCCACTCTTCCCGGCAACCCGATCTGCAGCGGCACCTGCTCCGACAACCCTTGTTCCCACAGGACAGCCAGCCCGTGTCCAGCCCATTCCTCTTGGACTGTTGACCGCTTTGGTCTCAGCACACAACCCCGCCAAAGCCTGACGACCGATCCCGCCTACACCGCATCCGCGCGATATAAGCCGCGACTCGGACCACTCCCGCGGACACCCTGGAGCAGTACACGACCAACGAAGGCCGCCCCGTCACGCATGTCATAGTATATCGCCCGCGCCCTCATCTGTCCACGCGACTGGGCCCAAACGAATAAAGCTTCGGTGGCCGGGTGAGCCGAGCGTTTCCTCGAACCAGGAGCGACGCCGCGCCACGACGCCCAGCCCAGCACTTCCGCCGGCCCGGGCGCACCGGGTGCCGTTCGCTACGGCCGAGAATCCCGCAAGCCAAGCGGCCTCTGTTGCCCGTGTCGTCACGCAACCTGTTTCCATATATAAAGTTACGGGCTTTCTTCGAGCCGCACCGAACCGCTCGCGATCCGGCCCGTATATACGTGTGAAAACCTCCCCTTGGAACGCTTCTCCTCCTCCTCTGCCCCCCGAGGCGGCTGTCAAAGGCCGCCTTATTTCATCCGCGGTGGTTCGACCGTGAACGACGGCTTGAATTCGCCGCGTGGGCCGAATGAGCCATGTTGGGACGCGGACTGGAGACGGCCAGCGAGGGGTCTTTCGTGCGTCGGCGCGTGGGCAAGCCACTGCAGGGGCCGCTCCGCGCGGTGTCCACCAATGCGCGCTCGTCACGGCGAGCACCAGGATCGCGGCGGTCGCGAGGTGCCACCAACGACGTTTCAATGCGATCTTGTCGATGGCCATGGGATAAACTCCCGAGCGATTTCGGGGACTGAAGTCGGGGCGTCGGACCACGGTTGCCGGGCCCGCCACACGCCGGAGTCAGTTCAGCCCCGCGGCCGGCCAGGCGCGCACAGGGCGTGCGTGCAGACGCTTTGAGTCCCGAAACGCGTTCGACGCGACCGCGGAAGTGACTGCCGCCGGGAGCTCTCGGGCGCGAGCCGTCGCGTGCAGAACCGCGCTGGCTCCAAGCTCACGGGCACGTTCCGCGTCACGAGAGGACCCGGGCCCGATCAGCACAACCACGGGGATCGGGCAGCGATGAATGCCCAGCCATTTCAGCAGAGCCACCGCGAAAGCATCCCTGCGGGCCGTGCGCACGACAATCACCTCGAACTCGCGTCTCCGCAGTTCCCGGAAAGCCGCGAAGATGCTGTCTGTGGCGAGGATTCTGTACCGACCTCGGAGCAACCCGTAGAGCTCGCGACGCGTTCGTCGGCAGCGATCGACCAGGAGCAACGCTGACATCATGCACCTCCGCTACGAAAGGCGGCTCGTTCGACGGCGTAATCCGCGTGGTGCGGCCAGGAACCGGCCACAGGTCCTCCCCTTGGGCCGTCAACAGTTGGATGCGCGGCGGTCGGAACATCTTCTCGCGGGCCAAGAAAAAACCGCGCTGCTCCTCGGAAGAGCGGATGTCCGGCGAGCATCAAACGGAGTGAGCTCGAGCGATGGAAAGGAGATTCACGATGTTCGGCCCGCGCCTCCCGTCCCGCCCCAAAACGCCCCTTCTCCTCCACGCTCGCTGCCCGAAGCCCGGGAGACCGGCCCCGGAAAACGGGCGAAGGGAGGCCTGCATCGCCGTCGTCCACGAGCGATCGCCTCCGACAGTCTAGTCGGCCTGATCAAGCCAGCGACCGGAGACCCCATTCCAGGGCGCCGGACCGCTGGTTCGGCGCCCGCTCACTGTGCTTTCAATCGTTGCGCCGGCTTCGCTTCGCCGTGAGTTCGTGAGTTTAGTTCGGAACAGGGTGTGGCGCGCTGCGGCGTACGCGCAGCAGCGTGACGTCGTCGTCGAAGCTCGAGCCGCTGGCAAATGCGCGAACGACGCGAACAGCCTCGTCCAACGGATCATCCGCGTCGGAGTGCACGATGCTCCGTAGAAGCTCAACCAAGCGGTCCCACCCGTAACGAATGCCGCGTTCATCGAACACCTCGTGCAAGCCATCCGTGTAGAGAAAGAGACTATCTCCGAGGCCCAGCGTTGCGTTCGCGGTGGCGTAGCCTTCACTCGCCCGGATGCCGAGCGGGAGGCCTTCGCCATCAAGCAGTTGAACACTTCCGTCGGCCCGGACAATGACCCCCGGATCATGCCCCGCGCCAACGAACTCGAGGGCGTCGGAATCGTCCTCGACACGAACCAGCATGCACGTCGCAAACTCACCGGACTTCCCCGTCACGCTGCTGAGTTCCTCGTTCATGGCATCGGCTATGAGGCTCAAATCCGATGTCGTTTTGGCCTGGCCGCGCAGCACGGCCCGCAGCAGCGCCGTGTACAGAGCCGCGGCAACTCCGTGTCCAGAGACGTCCAGGACGACCAGGAGCGTTGAGCCATCGGGCAATGGTACCACATCATAGAGGTCGCCGGCGACGCTCTCCGCCGGCTCAAAAAACGCGGTCAGCTCGAACGAGTGTTCGGCACCGCCGTCGCGTGGCAGCAGCCGCTGCTGGATGGCCCGGGCCCGACGCATCTGTGCCTCTCGATCCTTTTCGACCGCTTCCAGTGCCGTGGCCATTTCGTTTACGCCATGCCCTAAATATCGCAACTCCGGGCTGCCGGACGGTCGCACGCGGACGTCGAATCGTCCCTGACCGAGCTGCCGGATCCCGGAAACCAAGTCGCGCAGCGGATCGCGAACCCATCGCAAGACCATGATTGTCGTTACGCCGAATATCAGTACGGCGAGGAGCCCGAGGCTCGCCGCCCGGCTCAATCCCTGGGCCCGAACGATTCGCTGAACGGGGGCCATTGACTGGGCGACCACGATGAACGCGCCGTCCTCGGCGGGCACGCGAAGCGCGAGGTAATCCTCGCCGTCGTGGTCGAACGTGGCTTCGGTGGTCCGACCCTCGGCCATCTTCGCCTCCAGACCTTCGTTTGCCCGCTCGTGTGCGCGGGTAACGAGGTTGCCGTCGCTGTCGAACACCGCGATGTGGTGGCCGGGAGACGCTGTGACGCCCATTTGCCGGCAAAACGCGTCCAGGAACTCCTGAAACTCGCCAGCCGCCTGCAAACGTCCACGGGCGACACGCAGGACCTTCGCCTCTTCCAGCAGTCTGGCACTCTCGACGGCCCGGTGCGCGGCGTACTCCCGGCGATGGTCGAGGAGCCAGAATACTCCGAGCACGCCAAGTGTCGTCAGGTTAATCGCAACGGCCAGCCGCACGAATAGCGAGTTCCACCAGCGCGGACCATGGCTCTCGGGTCGTTGATCTGGCCCACGGATCATCGTATCGGGCACGCCACACCGTTTGTCCAGCCGGGAGAGCGTCGGACACATGGAGACTCCCGGGGTTTGATGCGTGGGTTGCGCCGGATCTTCCGGCCAAAAGCACAAATCGCTCCGGGCGCACAAAGCGCGGACGATCGTCTCAGGCTTGACGATCATCAGGCACGAGCGCCGGTCCGCCCAGAGCCGCGACAGCCAGACCCACAAGATCCGATCACGCCGACGTAGCCGTGGGCGCCTCACCGGGCGTTAGAGGACGCCGGGCTGGTGACGCAGAGCCAAGTTCTCCGCGACGCCCGCGCGGTCGCGGAACACGGCGCGCAAGAAGGAACCGAGCGCGCTCACGAAGTCCATCGCGCCGCCTCAGTTCGGGTTACGTGAGGTGACATGATAGCGCCGCAGGCCCAAACGGGGCGAGGCGCGCAAGTTCTTTCGTATCAACGAGGACCGAGTTTTCAATATGCACACGCAGCCCCCCCAAACCTCCCGCAACGCGCTTCGTCCGATAGGTCCTCGACGTCGGATCCGCAACGCAAAAAAGCCATCCCTATTTGGCGAATAATCCGGGCTCACAGGTCCCCGGACCAGGACACCGGATGACGTTTGACGTTTGACGTTTTCGGCATGGACAACCACCCTGCGTGAATCGAACACTTCATGCACATGGCCCCGACTGTTCCCCGGGGACCTGGGACACGAAAGCATGCTGCGGCGACTCACCCTTCAGCGGGGTGGGAGTGTAAGTATGTTTTCAGTCGAACACGAACGGCGGTTGGTCAGACCGTTGCGCGCCACCCGTGTGACGCGGCGCGTGGCAGCCCTGTGTCTTCCGTTGTCCATCCTCGTTATCGGATGTGGCGGTGTGCCGCCCGACCTGCTTCCGGGGAACCTGCCGGAAGACCCCTCCTACACGTCCCCGTCCGAACCGGCTGAGTGGGGCCCGGCGCCACAAGGGTTGTTCAAGACGTTCCAGGCCGATCGCACGCAGATCGAACTCGTCTTCCGTGGCGACGAACACTTCCACTGGTACGAAGACGACGGCGGCTTCACCGTCGTCCTCGAGTCCGGCGAGTACTACTACGCCGACCTGGGCGAAGACGGGGAGCTGGTTGCCAGCGAATGGCTCGTCGGGGAGGTCGACCCGCGAGACGTAGGACTCACGCCGGGCACTCTGCCGCCGCCGGAGGTCATCGAGCGTATTCGCGCCCAATCGGACGCCCAGCCGATCTCGTACGAAGAGCCCCAGCCGGCGGAGATCGCCGAAGGCTACACGGTCATGGAAGGCGACATGATCGTCTCGGCGAGTATCGCCGAGCAGACCAAGGCCGACACCAGAAGCGCCGTCTATTACAATAACGCTCTGTGGCCGTACGGCATCGTTCCGTACGAATTCGACGCGAACGTCAATGCCACGAACCAGGCGCGCATGCTGCAGGCCATGGCTGACTGGGAGGCCATTGCCAATGTCGACTTCGTGCCCCGCACGAGCGAATCGGCCTACGTCCACATTTTCAGCGGCAGCGGCAATTGGTCGTACGTGGGCATGACCGGCGTTCGGCAAGATCTCTCGATCTACAACTGGAGCTATGAGTTCGTGCTGTGCCACGAGTTGGCTCACGCACTGGGTCTCTGGCACGAGCAAACGCGGTCCGACCGCGACACGTACATCCAAATCAACTGGGAAAACATCCAATCCGGCCGCGAGGGCAACTTCAGCATTCACAACAAC
>SDBV01005877.1_pt1 | contig 17192 bp, 11 predicted proteins | sample 2277081 | NCBI WGS metagenome assembly SDBV01 (sample SAMN10402039, study PRJNA504765) | marine sediment metagenome | isolation source: marine sediment core GS10_PC15, 223 cmbsf | place: Arctic Ocean: Southern Knipovich Ridge | collected 2010 | reverse complement strand
GTAAGCGGTATAGCTGCTTGGCCTCGGGGGTTGCCATCCGCATGCGAAGCTCCTCGATCAAGTCTTCATGCTCCAGGCGGCTGATTGTCCGGCCGTACTTGGGATTGCTCGTGCAAGACTCGTGACGCCGGCACCGACGACAGTGTTTCGGTGGAATACGGTATGGCGATCGAGCAAATGATCGAACAACCGGCAAAAGTTTTTGTCCTCGGATATTCCGATGGTGATGCCGGCTATATTCCCATGCAACACATGTTCGAGGAAGGTGGATATGAGGCGCAATGTCCCTATATCCCATCATGCGAGCAAGAGGTACTAACAGGTGTGAGACGGTTGATTGAAGAACTTTCGGATAAGAGTCAATGATTCTACTGTATTGGGTCGGCGCTGTCACGGAAAACAGGCGACTGTTCCCAATTGTTCTATTGTTTTGGCCCTTTGCTCTACTTCTTTCTTACCCCGATAGCCGCCTTGAACTTGTCCCGTTGGAACTCTTCTTTGTCGAAGTAGTCCTCCAGCAGGATGATGTTCATTGCGGCGTCGAGTTTTGTACCCCCGAATTCGTCCACCTTGTCTCTCCAGAGTGAGACGTCATCGGCAGTCAGTTGCTTCATTCGAGCCAGATACTTCTTGGCACGCTCGGCGCTGTACTTTTGCCCTTCGTGAAGAGCGTCAACCGGGATGAGGACGAGTGCAACTTTGTGCGTTCGTTCGATCTCCTGATTCAGCAGCGTTTCAAACGCTTCCTTCCAGACTTTGGCTTCAGACGGTGGCATGCTTTGGGCACGCTGGAAAAGGTTGTCCGCGGACTTGGCGTTCCACTTGAGACCATCGAACGCCACACTCACTCGAGTCACGAAGTAGGTGCGGCATCCCTGTCTTTCAAGCCACCCATCGAGCTTCTTGTCCGTGATCCGTTCCAGTTCGACGACCCACTTGTCGAGGTCTTTCCCCGGTGCGGCCTCCAGGCGCCGGCGCATCCTGTTCCCCGCCTCCACGGTAATCGGATGTCCCCCACCCCCGGGCATCAGTGGCACTCCACCCGGCGGCCGGATCTTGCCGAGGTCGGTCGACGTCGGTTTGTCGTCTGGCTGAGCGAAATGGATGCCGCCCAGGAGATCGCCTTGCCACTGGGGACTGAACAATTCGTCGGGCAGTTCCGTCGTGAAATCGAGGTAGAAATACGTGACCTGGTCGTGGAACTCGATGCCACCCGGCTTGTTCTTGTTCTCGGACTGGGTAGCGTTTTTCCGGCGCGATACGGTCGGATACCACACGCCGCGCGGCGTCTGACGATAATCGTCATACTCGTAGATCAACCGCTTTTCCTTCCGCAGCGGGTCTTCATCCACCGCAGGGCAGTCGGACCAGACGTGCTTGACGACGGCGTAGCCGTATTTGGGCTGCAGCCAAAACTCTTCCTTATAATACGCTCTACGGTCGCCTGCCCTGCCGCTCTTCGCGCGCAGCACTTCCACCCGAACACTCCCGGCTGGGCCATTTTCGCCCTTCGGATCGAGGTGGGCCGTGTAAAGGGGCGACGATGCTAGGGATTGCAGACCGAGATTCAGCGGATACGCCAGCAAATCGACGAAGTGATGTGCCCAGTTGCCGCCGCCTGCCGCGACGGCGCGCTCGTCGCCTTGCCTGATGTGGTGCATGGAGGGCTGCCACCCGGTCTCGGGACTGACGAAGCTGTACTGGTATACGTGGCGGCCGTCGCAGAGAACCGACCCTGTGGGCATGACCTCTCTTCCGCGCTCCCGCCACCATTTTCCCATCTCGGTCGCTGACGCCACGTGTTTGGTGTCTCCGATGCCAGTGTCGACACGAAACTTGTCGCCTTTGCACCGAATCATGTGCATGATGGAACGCCTGTCTCTGTTGTCTCCACCGGCAATGGCAAGATAGTCGCCGAAATCACGCCGGTTTTGCTGGACAATCTTCATAATTCGGTCCAGGTCGGCCGGCGGCATGCGATCTTCGACGGGCGCATCGCGCGGGACCCCCAGGGCATAGATGTCCGCCGGGCCTTCGTCCGGATAGTCGATCGTCCACTGCCTCTTCTCCTTCCCGAAAGTGAAGGTCATCAAGTCGGGCAGCTTCTTCTCGGGATCGACGCGAATTTCCACAGAGGTGGTATTGCTGGGATCCCTATTGTTGGGACCGGGGCCCTGTAGCTCCAATTCGTACAGGATCCATCGCCGGCCTTGCTCCCTGAGAGCCCGCTGCCGCTGCTTGACGATCCGCCCCTCGAAGAGGTTCTCGCCGAGAGTGGCATCCCCGCGAAAGATCGCCTGAAAAGTCCCTTCCATCGACTTGAACGATCCCTCACCGGACACCGACAAGCGGTATAGCTTCTCTTTCTGCGAGTCGTACTCGTAGCGGATCCCCGATCGATAATCGTCATAGCGGACCATGGCGTCGTCGCGCATGGCGCCGATGTTTCGGGAAAACGACAGCCACGTTTCCCACGATTGGCCTTCGTCGCCGACGGCTTTCATGTGAATCCACGGCATGGCACGAACGGCTTCCGCCACTTGAGACCACGCGATGCTCGAAGGTTGCATCCAGAAGAGCAGCGCGATCAGCACAACTGCCGCCGCGCCGGCCCCTGCGAACCAAGCCCTCTTGGTCCATGGGGCTGCCGCCCGCGCGGGCGCGGCCGAGGGTGATCGCACGGTGTTCTCGTGCAACCTGGCCCGCACACGATCGAGGACGTCACGGGGCGGCTGAATCTCCTCCCGATCGGCAAGCAGAAGCAACTCTCGCGTCACGGCATCGTCGCGACTGGGTTCGTTAGTATTCGATGTTGCTTTCATGTCTCGTTCCTGCATTTTGTGTCCGAAAAGTACCAGCGAAGCAACGTTCGGAATTGTTCCCGCGCACGGGAAAGGAGCGACTCCACCGCTTTGGGCGACTTGCCGGTCCTGGCCGCAATCTGGGCAACGGAAAGCTCCTCGACATACTTTTCGACCAGCACCTGCCGCCGCTCCGGCGGCAGCGCCAGCAAGGAGGATTGCACGACGGCGGCTTGTTCCAAATGCTCGATAACGTCGTCCGGCACGACTGCGCCATCCAAGGATTCAACGGCGATTTCCTCGCGAGCCGTTGGGGGAGTGTTGCTGCGCGCCGCCCGCTGCCTCCAGTGCATGGCAACTCTCCGCCTGGCGATCCCAAACAGCCATGAACGCAGTTCTCCGCGGCTTGGGTCGAACTGCTCGATGCGGCTGATCGCGTCAAGCCAAGTGTCTTGGAACACGTCCGCTGCGGTCTGGGGATCGCCACGCACTAACCGAAACACGAACCCGTACAACTCGCGGACGTGCTCTTCGTAGAACTCATCCCACGCTGCGGCGTCGCGGTCTTGCAGCGACTCGTAGAACCTTTTCATGTGCTCCGCCTGTGTTTCATCCAAAGCGTGCCGGACGTCGACCACCAATATAGTATATGCGCGAGCGAAGAGAATCCTTCGCGATAATTGGTCCCGAAAATCGACCTCGTGCTTTACAAGTGCTTGCAGGCGAAGCACTTGCTTCCCTAGAAACGCAGCAAAGGGAGAGCATAAAATGCACCAAACGCAGGATTGGGACAACCGGCAGTAACGGGTCGCCGCCGCGTGTCAAGAATCGTTCGTTCCTCCTATGCCGGCAACTCGTCGCTCCCCTAAGGGGTCCGGGGCCAGAGGAACAGGTATGCTCCCACGCCGAAAAGCGTTAATGCGAGTATCCACCGAAGTCCCCACGGCCAACCTTGCAACCGATAGTCTCGATCTGGAACCGCTCGCCAACCCCATCGGATACCCAACCCCAAAAACACGGCTGATGCAAAGAACAAGCCGTTACACACTTGGTAGCCGAACTGGAACCGCCACAACAGCCACGTAGAGGCACCAACCGTGTGCCCGAGCGTTACTGCGATGCTTATGATTAGCGCGAGTGTGTCCGGCAACAGGAGGATGATGCCAACGAACACTGCCGCCCACACAAGGATTCCTACGGCGTAGGCCGCAGGGTGGATCTCCAAAAGGTGATTGAACGTCGGAGAAGCCTCATTCACACAGGTGTAATCGCCAGCCCAATACGCGGCAGACTGTCCAAATGCCGTCAGCGTGCCGTCGAGCGCACAAAGCGCCAGCGGCGGCAGGCAGAGCCCCATCAGTCGGCGTCCAACCCCTTCCATAATCTGCCTCCTCTGTAATTAACTCTGGATTCAGCTTGTTTCCATCGATGCTCAGACTCGTGTCTTCAATGCGTGGTCTCCGTTGAGGGAGAAGAGGAGACATTCTCAACTACTCCGCCTTCACCTCATCCAACCGAATCACGGACAGCGTGGCCGGCATGCCGAAGGTTTTGTTGACGGTGTAGGCGAAGGGGAAATTCATGTTCGAGACGATTAGCTCGCGGCCGCGTAATAAGGGTTCGCTGGGGGCGTCTAGGCGGCCTTCGGATGGATGGAAGTCGTCGTTGACGGCCAACGTGCTGACCTTGCCGTCGAGCGTGACGACTCGGATGGCGTTGCCCATTAGGTCGGCTACGTAGATCTTCTCTTCTACCGGATCGAAGAACAGACCGTCGGCCGAGATCATGAAATCGGCCTTGGCGAACAGCTTTTGCGACTTGACCGCGCCCTGCTCGTCGAACTCGATCTTCTCGATCGTCGCGTCGCCGAAGCCCGACACGTAGAGGTTCCCGTCGTTGTCGAAGACCAGCCCGTCGGCGCCGATGGGGACTTCCTTGTTGTGCGTCTCGAGCGTGGCGATCAGGTGCGGGTCCTCGGTGCCGGGTGTCTTCAGTTCGATGCCTTCCTCGCCCAGATCGAACCGGAAGATGCCGCTTATGTAGGTCGTGGCTTCCGGGGTGATACGCGAGTCGGTCACGTAGAGATAGTCGCCATGAACCTTCACGGCATTAGCCACCACCAGGCCCGAGACGACCACAACGGCCTCGCCGGGTTGGCCGTCTTGCATCGGGATGCGCAGGACGCGGGACTTGTTGTCGAGTGTGTCGAACTCCTGATTGTCGTTGACGTACAGGTCGCCGGAGGGTGACGTGCAGACGCCCAGCGAATAGGCCTTGCCCGTCTCGGGATGCGGCGGCATGGTGAAGAACGGCTCGACCTTATTCTCGGGCGTAACCTTCACCAGCACTGACGGCTGCGACCGGTCGTTAACATTGGGGACCGAGACAATGATGCTCCCGTCCGGCAGCAGGCACATCGCATCGGGTGTGTTGCAATTCTCCGGCAGATTAAGCAGCAGTTCGGCCGGCTTCTGGGCGACCGAAGCGTCCTCAGTCGGCTTTTCGTCTTGAGGCGCGTTGCAGCCGGTCAAGATAGCCAAGGACGCGAGCAGCAAGCAAGTTCGGGTGGTTGTGGACATGGTACACCTCCTGGAATGTGTGAGTGGTTGATTGCGAAACGTAATGAAACAGAATAACGGTTTACGAGGGTTCTTTCTTGACAGGATGAACAGGATTGACAGGATGAAGAATCTAGGAATCTATTCATCCGACTCTATCTGACCGTACTACCAAACTCAAACATCGTTAAGCTCTTGTAGCAGGAAGCTTTGGGATTACCACAGAGCACACCGAGAACACAGAGCCGCCAACAACAAACAAATCCTCTCTGTGTTCTCTGTGGTTCCCCCTTCTTCTTTGGTTACGCTTTGACGGACACAGCCGGGCAAGAAGCAACAAAAACCACTTCCTTCCCATTTTCCCGCTTTCCCCTTTTTCCTTCATCCCGTCCATCCTGTAATCCCGTCCAAAACCTCATTGACGGCTACGAACAGGGCTGTTTACCATACAAGCCCGTATTGTACATCATTTACAGCCGACCGCCAGCCACCCGCCGAACGCTCCCGCACGACTATTGGCGTGTGAACTCGAGGGCTTGGGTCGTATCCAAAACGAGCGGAATCCCCCGGCCGTTCGCTTCGACATGGTATGGCACCGGGTTGCCGATCGGTTGTCCTTCGGCGTTCACCGATTGGGCCGACCACTTGCCCGGGGCAAGGAACACCGAGAGCGGCCCGCGCGGTTTCCCTTCGGTAACGAGACGGATCGTCTTTTCGCTGGCGGTGACGCTCAGCACCAAATCGTGGAAATGAATCGGCCCGATCGAAAGCTCGGGCCAGTCGGCCGGTAACTTCGGCTCGATGGCAAAACCGTCCAGACGGGGCTCGAAGCCGAGGAACCCGTAGAGCATCACCTGCGGCACGAGCACGCTCTCCATAAACTCCCGATCCATACCCAAGCCGCCGGGCGGTCCGCCGCCTTGCAGTGTTCCGCGTGCCGGGTCCTTGTAATACGCACGGTATCCGCCCTCGGCCTGCACTTCGGCGAACCACGCAAGGATTTCCGAGAGCCGTGCCCAGGCATCGTCCGGACCGTTGGTCGCCAGCCGGGCCATCAGGTCGTGGTAGGAGAATCCCAGCACCGCGCCACCGTCCTGGATCTGGTAACCAAAGGGGATGTCCTCGGCGTTTTGCCAGCCTTCCATGTAGTAGGTCGTGTTGCGCAGCGTCGATATCCGGGGGGCAAATCGCCAGCGATAGATGTCCTTGCCTTGCGATGTATCCGAGGTCACGATCCGCCGGCCAGAGAGCCAATCCATGATCGATCGGGCCTGGTCCTCGGTGGCAAAATCGTAGTAAACCGCTTCGCAGTTGACGGGCGTGAATCCGTAATCGTGCCGGTTGCCGTCGACGTCGATGGCCCCGATGAAGCGGCCGGTGGCTTCGCTCCAAAACAAGGCCCCGGCGTACTGTTTCACTTCCCGGGCATGGCGTGAAAGATCGTCCGGATCGAACCGCAGCGGCCCGCCGGAAATGTTCCACTCGGAGTGAGCGGCGATTTGTCGCTCCAACTCGGCCATCCGGCGAACGGCGTCGTAGTAATAGATCGTAGCGAAGGCGTCTTGACCACCGAAGGGGACCAGATCGAAGTAGTTGTTGCCGATGCCTTGGCCGTGATGGATGATCTTCTTGCCGTCGGGACCGAACTGAATCGCGCTGCGACCACCGTGCCCCACCCAAGGCGTCACCACGCACTTGTGTTCTCGTGTGCCGAACTCGTCCATCATGTAGTGCAGGGCCAGACGCATCCGTTGGATGTTCGCCCGCAGGAAAGCAAGATCCCCGGTCCAATGGGCGTAGTCGCAGCAGCCGGCGATGTAACGGGAGTTGTTGATGTTGTGGCGCGAATCGGCGGCTGTAATCAAAGAGACGATGCCAAGCTTCGCTCCCGGTTGGTTGCCGAAGTTCACCCGCAACCGCGTGATCCGACCCCGCCACTCGGCCGAACGATGCACGGGGATGTGCGTGAAGACCAGATCGTCCGACTCCGCAATCGGGGAGAAATACATCCGCCGCACCGGACTGAACTCGGGCTGCTCGGCCGTGGTCCACTCGAGATACGGCTGGTCCGACGGCCTCAAACCCGAGGCCCGCCAGGCCAAGCGAATGAACGGCGAGACCTGCGGGTCGATGTTGAACAAGTGCGTGGTGATCGAGGCGTCGGTCGCGGAGAGTTCCAGACTCCATCCCCGGTCGTTTTCCAATGCGAGTGTCTTCGCCGCGTCGAGTTCCCAGTTGTCGACGTTGGTAACCCGATGAATCCCAAACTCCGCTCCATACAGTTGGCCCGCCAAGGAGAAACTCCAACCGATGCCGCCGGTCTGTGTCCACATCGGAAAGGGCCAGCCTTCGTTATGGGCCAGGCCGCGGTGTTGGTGCGTCGAGACATAGCCCTCGCCGCTGATCCGCCGATTCAACAGCGCGTGCCGCCAGCGACTTCGGGCCGGACTGGTTTCTGGCGTCGCCGGCCCTACCGACCAGAGACTCGACATCGGAAGCCATTCGTCCCACATCGTGGCAACCGGAAGCGTGGCCGGGCCGTAGTGCAAGAGAAACATCTCACGCACACGCTCCATTTCCGCCTCATGCCCGGGAACGACGAATCGAGGAAACCACTCGGGAATCTCGGCGGCAGCAGCCTGCGCGAGAGAAAAAGACAACAGAATCAGGCAAAAAACTCGGAACATCACAATCCTCACTCAGGAATACCAGGGGTGTGGTCGCTTCAGCGACCATACTGCCCAATCACTCAGCCAAACCACCCCAGTAGACCCGCGACCAAACGGCAAATCAACCGGTTTGCACCGAGAGACCACCGCACAGAAGGGCTAGGGCCCACCCTACAAAAGCCGATTCCTCGCGAAACCTTTGCCCCTGGTCGCGGTTTATTAGCTGTGTAGTTGCGAGTTCCTATTCCCTGTTTCCATTGAAGGAGAGCGAAATGTATCGAGTGATGTTGGGTGTTTTGGTGGCAGTGGCGATCGTGGCCCTGCCGCAGATGTTGTTGGCCCAGGAGGGCGAGAAGCCCCAGTTCAACCCTAAAGAAATCTACAAGAAGGTAAGGGAAGCCGACAAGGACAAGGACGGCAAGCTCAGCAAGGAAGAGGTCTCCGAGCGCATGCGGCCGCACTTCGACAAGGTCGACACCGACAAGAGTGGCTACCTCGAAGCGCCCGAGATCCGGCGTGCGGTCCGCGGCATGATGATCTTCATGCGACTGAAGAACGCCGACAAGGACAACGACAACCGGCTGAGCAAGGAAGAAGCCCCCGAGCGCCTGAAGGCCCATTTCGACAAGGTCGACAAGAACAGCGACGGCTATCTCGACCTCGAAGAGCTCAAACCGGTCATCGAGCGAATCGTCAAGCACATGGACGCCCGCGGCGGACCCCGCAAGGGCAAAGGCCCCAAGGGAGCCAAGAGACCCGGCCATGGTAAGGGCCGTCCCAGTGCCGAGATGTTCCGCAAGCTCAAGGAAGCCGACAAGAACAATGACGGCAAGTGGAGCAAGGAAGAAGCCCCCGGCCGCATGAAGAAGCATTTCGAGAAGATCGACGCCAACAGCGACGGTTTCGTCGACAAGAAAGAGCTCAAGACGGCCATCCAAGCCCGCATGAAGCAAGCCGGCAAGAAACCCCACGGCGACAACTGCAAGTGCCCGAAGTGCAAGGCCGGCGGCAAGAAGCCCCATGGCGAAAAGTGCGGTTGCCCGAAGTGCAAGGCTCACGGCAAGAAGCCCCACGGAGACAAGTGCGGCTGCCCGAAGTGCAAGGCTCACGGCAAGAAGGGCCACGACCACAAGGGTCACGGGCACAAAGGTCACGGACATCATGGACACCCTGGAGCCCACGGCAACGCGGCAGAGCTTTTCAAGAAGATCGACGCGGACGGCGACGGACAGATTGTCAAGGAAGAGTTCGAGGCCGCCTTCAAAGCTCACATGCAGCAACACGGAAAGCATAAGGGCGAAGGATCGCAATCGAAGTAGCGAGCAGGTTGCATGCAAAGCGAGAAGCCCGGCGGGATCTTCGCGATCCTGCCGGGTCTTTTGCTGCGCCCAGGGGCCGTTGAAAGGTCAAGGTTTCCGCTTCTTGGGAGCTGTTGCAAAGCCGCAAGCGGCTTAGGGCTTGCCGCCGATGGACATCAGGTGGGAGGCGGTTCGCAGATACATCACGCCGTCGGCGATCGCGGGCGTGCTGTGGCTCGGTTCTTCCAGATCGATTCGGCCTAGCAGCTCGAACTCCCCGGCGGCGGCCAACACGACGACTTCGCCCTTTCGAGAGATGCAGTAGATCCGATCGGCCACGCGGACCGGCGAGCCGAAGAAGTCGCCGCCGACCCGCTCTTGCCAATGGATCTTGCCGGTCGGCGCGTCCAGGCAGGTGACGATGCCCTTGTCGAACCAGAGGAACAACAACTCACCATGGGCCACCGGCGTGCAGACATAAGGCAAGGGTTTTTCCAATTCGTAGGCGACTTCCGCCTCGATACCTTCATCCGGATTGCCGGGCCGGACGGCGAACATCTGCTTACCCACCCCGCCGCTGCCGCAGCTTGCGAAGACCAATCCCCCGGCGATCATGGGCGAATTGACGGCCCGTTGCTCGAACGGGCCCACCTCCCAAATCGGTTTGCCGTCGTACGGGCTTAGGGCGCTGATCCCATGGGCCTGACTGGTGAGGATCAGTTGAGGCTTGCCGCGGGGGGGTCGAAAGATGCAAGGCGTCGAGAAGGCGGCCCAGCCGGTTCGCCGCTCGGCCTTCCAACGGGTCTTGCCCGCGACGCGGTCCAAGGCCACGATGAAACTCTCGCCGTCCTGGTCGTTGGGCACGATCAGCAGATCCTCGAACAAAATGGGCGACGCACCAAAGCCGTGCTCCGAGGCAAACGGCCCCAACTCACGCCGCCAGACTTCGTGACCTTTCTCGGTGTCCAACGCCAGCACGGTAAACTGCTCGGGTGTGGCCCACATCGTGTAGACGCGATCGCGATCCACGGCCGGAGTGGAAGAGGCATAACCATTGAACTGGTGCTTGCTGTGCGGTGCGGAAGGGAAGGACTGCTTCCACACCAACCCCCCGTCGGCGGTGTCCAGGCAGCGGATGATCCGCGTGGCGTCCTGATCGACGGCACAAGTGACGAACACCCGATTGCCGAGAATTACGGGAGAGGAATGTCCGGTACCCGGCAGTTTGACCCGCCAATTGTAGTCGTCGGTGGTCCAAGTGGCCGGAATGGTGGTCGCTTCACTCTGTGCGGAGCCGTCTGGCCCCCGAAAGAGGGGCCATGGTTCGGCAATCGCCGCCTGGACAAAACCCAAAAGCAGAACCATGCGTAGCAAGTGGTAGGCTGGATGTCGCATTGTGGTCAAATCCTATTGAATTCGTGGGATAATCGGCACCGATAAGTCCGATTGTAAGGGGGTGGGGCCACGAATGCCAGAGTGGCGGCTTGCTACCGATTCGGCTTTTCGCGGGCCAGTCCTCGATCTTGTTCCAGGCGACATTCCCGAGTAGGATGAAGTAACGCAAGTAACCGTAATAGGCAGCATAGGCTGCCTGGTATTCCTAGTTTACCGAGAGGTGCTACATGACGCTTTCGAAGCTTACGATTTCCCGTCGCGGCGGGGTGTTCTTGTTGTCCGGTGTTTTGCTGCTGGGCTGTCTGAGTCTGCCGACTTGGGCCGACCCGACGAAACCCCATCCGAGCGATAAACGGGTCTCGTGGTCGGTGGCAAATCTCTTGAATCACCGCCACCTTTCGGGCCGCAAACTGGATGACGAGCATTCCCGTCGGGCGATCAAGACCTACTTGAAGTCGCTGGATCCGTGGAAGGTCTATTTCTATCAGTCCGACATCGATTCGTTCATGAAGCAACAGAACGAACTGGACGACATGGTCGTGAAGGGCGATTTGACCTTCGGCTATCGGGTTTACCAAGTCTTCTTGCAGCGGATCGACGAGCGGGTCAAGATCGTCGACGAGATGTTGGCCATCGAGCATGACTTCACGGTCGACGAAGAGATGATCAGCGATCGGGAGCTGGCGCAATATCCCCGCACGGCGGCCGAGGCTCGCGATCTGTGGCGCAAACGAATCAAGTACGACCTGCTGGTTCTGAAGGCCGACGACATGGAAGGCGAAAAGGCCAAGGAAAAGCTGACCCGCCGCTACCATTTCTTTGCCAAGCGGATGCACCAGACCAACAGCGAAGAACTGTTGGAGATGTTTCTCACGGCGGTCACGACATCGTTCGATCCGCATACGACCTACATGTCACCCAGCACGCTGGAGAATTTCGAGATCATGATGCGGCTGCAGCTTGAAGGGATCGGGGCGTCGCTGCAGTCGGTCGACGGTTATACGGTGGTCAAGAAGATCATTCCCGGCGGGGCCGCCGATAAGGACGGCCAACTGAAGGTCGAGGACACGATCGTCGGCGTGGGGCAAGTGAGTAAAGCGGGGGAGATCCAGGAGATCGTCGATACGGTCGAGATGAAGCTCTCCGACGTGGTCAAGATGATCCGAGGTAAGGAAAAGTCGGTGGTCCGGCTGGAAGTGACCTCGGTCGACAATCCCGAGCGGAAGATCATTGCCATCACCCGCGCGAAGATCGAACTGAAGGACAGCGAGGCCCACGGCAAGGTGTTCGATGTCGGGCGTCGGCAGGACGGAAGTCCGTACCAGGTCGGCGTGATCGAACTGCCCAGCTTCTACATGGACATGGAGGCTAACCGGCTCGGCGATCCGAATTACAAGAGTACCACGCGAGATGTGCGTCGCATCCTGGAGGACTTCAACGCCAAAGAGGTCGATACGCTGGTTCTCGACCTGCGGCGAAACGGCGGCGGGTCGCTGACCGAAGCGATCAACCTGACCGGGCTGTTCATCGACGAAGGGCCGGTCGTGCAAGTCAAGAACAGCCGCGGGCGGGTCCGGGCTTATCACGACTCGGACGAAGGGCTCGCCTGGTCCGGGCCGATGGTCGTCTTGATCGACAAGTTCAGCGCCAGTGCCAGCGAGATCCTCGCCGGCGCGATTCAGGACTACGGTCGGGGGATCATCGTGGGCGATCACGCCACGCATGGGAAAGGGACGGTCCAAAGTTTGATGGACGTGGGCGAGCAGTTGTTCCCCTACAATCCGCCGCCGATGGGGGCCCTGAAAATCACTATGCAACAGTTCTACCGTCCCAGCGGCGATAGCACACAAAACCGCGGCGTGCAAGCCGACATCGAACTGCCTTCCTTGACCACCCACCTGGACGTCGGTGAAGCGGACCTCGATTATCCGGTCGCCTTCGACAAGGTCGATGCGATAAGCTTCGGACGCTTCGATTACGTCAATCAACTCCTGGTCGACCAGATCAAGGATTGCTCCGAGCGACGCGTGGCCCAGTCCGAGGATTTCCAGAAGGTGACCAAGAACGTCTCCCTATACAAGCAGCAGAAGGCCAAGAAGTATATTACGCTCAACGAAGAGAAGTTCCTTGCCGAACGGGCCGAGCTCAACGCCGACAAGGAAGAAGAAAAAACGCTGGAAGAACTCAACGATCCCCACGATTCGACCATCAAACGCAATTTCTACCTCGACGAAGCAATGGCCATTGCCGTCGATTGCCTGAAGCTCCGCCAGGTCGCCAAAGCGAATTAGCCGGTCCGGCAACAGTGAGCATGTAGGGTGGCTGGGGCAAAGCGCAGCGGTGCCCCAGTGTCTGCGGACTGGGGCTTCGCTGCGCTCAGCCGCCAGCCACCCGTCGGTCATTTCATTGCCCGCTGGCAGCGTCCAGCCGGGCCGAGAATTGCAGTAATACGCTCTCGGGTTTCTCGGGCGGCGCGGCCAGCTTCAAGTCGAGCCGCGCGCCGTATGGCAGCAATTGGGTCGTCTTCACTCGCGTCGTCGGGCCGTCGCATTGCGCCACGTCGATTTCCGGACGCCGGTCAAACGGTGGGCAAAAGGCCACGTGCAGGCTGGCCGTGCGCTGGCCCGGCCCAAACGGCATTCGCAACCAACCGGCCAATTGCTCGCTGCCGTCGGCGCCTCGGCTGCGGGTGAGTTGTTGAAGCACATTGTCGGCCGGGACTTCTTCACCGTCTGATGAGACGATCGGGCCAGAGTTCTGTATTTCGGGGCTCGGCGCCTCGGGCAATACCTGCCGTTTCTTGCCGGCAATGCTCTTACCGGCACTGCTCTTACCGGGTCGGGGCCGTCGCCACTTGTCGGGCCGCCATAGCCACAGTTCTCCGCCGAGCAAGATCAACCAGAACATCAGCAGCTCGACGACGCCGGTTTGCGGTAGGCTCAGCGCGAGTCCCAGAACAACGACCGCCACCGATGGCATAATCCTCATCAGTCGGCCTTGGCGCGAAACGACCACCAAACGTCGCACGCCCACGGCGAGCGTTACGGCCACGACTCCCACGGGCAACAGCAGAAAGACCGGCAGCGGTTCGGTCAAGGCGCCGGCCAGTCGCCGCCAAGCGACGATTCCCGCCACACCGCACAAGGCTCCGACCATCACACCGGCCGAGAAGCGCCGCAACTCCTCGGCCCCTGGCCGCGCGTTTGCCCTCAGCACTGCGGTGGTTGCGTTGACAGAAGGTTCGACGCTCATGGCCTACTCCGTTTGGGCCCTGTTCCGCTTGCAATCCGTAGAAAAAGCGTGTGCCAAATGCTTACTGCCTACTGCCTACTGCTGACCGCTTCCACTCCGGCGGCTTCGGCCAACTCGGCTGCTCGATCGGTGTTTTCCCAGGTGAACTCCGGTTCGCTGCGTCCGAAGTGTCCGCCGGACGCGGTCAATCGGTAGATCGGTCGTCGCAGGTCGAGGTACTTGATGATCCCGGCCGGCTTCAAGGGGAACAATTCTCGGGCCAACTCGCAAAGCCGCTCGTCGTCGATCTTGCCGGTTCCTTCCGTGTCGACCCGCACGCTGACCGGATCGGACACGCCGATCGCGTAGGCCAGTTGCACTTCACATCGATCGGCCAGTCCGGCGGCCACGATGTTCTTGGCCACATGCCGGGCCATATAGGCCGCGCTGCGGTCGACCTTGGTGGGGTCCTTGCCGCTGAACGCACCGCCGCCGTGCCGGGCCCAACCGCCGTAGGTGTCGACGATGATCTTTCGGCCCGTCAGACCGCAATCACCGTGCGGGCCACCCACCTCGAACCGTCCGGTCGGGTTGATGTGGTACGTGATGTTGCCGTTGACCAATTCCTTGGGCAAGATCGGCTTGACGATCTTTTCGATCACATACTCGCGAATCTCCTGCTGCGACACGTCGGGACCATGCTGGGTCGAGACCACCACCGTGTCGATTCGCACCGGTTGGTTGTCTTCGTATTCGACCGTCACCTGGCTCTTCGAGTCGGGACGCAGCCAGCCGACCTCTCCCTTGTGAAGGGCGGCCGTCAGACGGTTGGTGATCCGGTGGGCCAGGGCGATCGGCAACGGCATCAGCTCGGGCGTGTCGTTGCACGCGTAGCCGAACATCAGGCCCTGATCGCCGGCGCCGGCTTCCTTACCCTTGGCCGAATCGTCGTCCACGCCCATGGCAATGTCGGGACTCTGACGGTCGATCGAGATCATCACGGAGCACGTATCGGCCGAGATGCCCATCGCGTCGTCCGTATAGCCGACCTCGCGAATCACCTGCCGCACCACGTCCGGATAGTTGACGACCGCCTTGGTGGTAATCTCGCCGGCCACAATGGCCACACCGGTGGTGACCATTGTTTCACAGGCCACGCGACTATACGGATCTTCGGCGAACAGCGCATCGAGAATGCCGTCCGAGATCTGGTCGGCCAATTTATCGGGATGCCCAGCGCTAACCGCCTCGCTGGTGAACAGAAACTTACCTTTTGCCACGGGTGAATCCTCCTCCTAGAGTAGATTTCCGCCTGATGATGCGAACGCAATGTTTGGACGTTCCTGATAAGTATACGATTATAACGCCATTTCACCAAGTTAGGCAAGCCGGCGAAAAGAAGCCGGCGAGCAGAATCCAGCCGCACGGGGGGTAAGTGTGACGCCCGACTACGCTGCGCTGCGACTTGGGCGGTCGGTTGCCTTCTCGGCTTCCAGTAGCGCGGCCAGGAGGTTGAAGGTTCGGTCGGTGGCGCCGAGTTGCTCGATGACCAGATCGCGGGCTCGATGGCCCAACTCTTGGGCATAGCCGGGGTTTTTTAGGCAGCGGTGGACGAATTCGGTCAATTGTTGGGTGTCGGCCACGACCTCGGCGGCTTCGCGGGCGAGCATGGCGGAGACGATGTCGTGGAAGTTGCGAGTGTTGGGGCCGAACGAGACGGCGGCTCCGTAGGCGGCCGGTTCGATCATGTTTTGGCCGCCGCGGTTGCCGAAGCTGCCGCCGACAAATGCGATTTGGGCCGTCCCCCACCATGCGCCCAACTCGCCCACTACGTCGACCAATAACACCCGGGCTCGAGGGTCGGCCTCGTGCTGGTCCAATTCCGTGCGGCGTTGCCATGGCAGGCCCGACTCGTCCAACAGGCGGGCAACCGACTCGAAACGCTCGGGATGTCGAGGCACCAGGATCAGACGCAATTGGGGCCACTCGGCACACAAGCGTCGATAGACGTCCAGCGCGACCGACTCTTCCGGTTCTTGCGTGCTGCCGGCCAGCAGGACTACATCGTCGTCCGTAATACGGGCCAATTCGGCCAGTCGTCGGGTGGTCGGGTTGTCGCGGTCGGTTTGGGCTTCGTCGTACTTCATCGAGCCGGTCACTTCGACCGACGAAGGCCGGGCACCCAAGGCGCGGAAACGTTCTGCGTAGCCGGCGTCCTGTGCGGCGATCAGGTCGATCTGTTTCATCACCCGTGCGACCAGGGGCCGAATCCTTCGGTAGCCACGGAAGCTGTGTTCGCTGAGCCGCCCGTTGATCACGGCCACTTTAGCTCCGTAGCAACGTGCGGCCCGGATCAGGTTGGGCCAGAGTTCCAACTCGGCCAGCACGAGCAGGTCGGGTCGAATCCGCCGCATGGCCGCCGCGGTGGCCCAAGAGAAATCCAAGGGGCAATAGAAGACCGAGTGCTCGGCATATTTCTTTCTAGCCAACGCCATGCCCGTGGCCGTGGTGGTCGAGATGACGCACTGCAGGTCGGGCCGTTGTTGTTGGATCCGGCGGATCAACGGGGCCAGCAGGTTGACTTCACCCACGCTGACCGCGTGCAGCCATACGCACTTCTTCTGAGTCTTGCGCCGCGGCGCCAGGCCGAGAAACTTCGCGGCATATCCCCGCCGATACTTCCCCTTGCAAACGGCCGCCACCACCAGCCACGGCATGGCCGCGATGATCAGCAACAGATAGCAAAGGTTAAGCAAATAAGGCATATCGGGCTTCCTTTCCCGGTCCTACTCGAAGCGAGCCCCCGTCGTTTAGCGGTCGGGCAAGCCCGACCGCTAAACGGTGAGTGTCTTAGCCACCCTTTCGCATACAACAATTCTTGAACTTTTTCCCGCTTCCGCATGGGCAGGGTGCGTTGCGGCCTACGCGTTGTTCGCGGTTGCGGATCGGCTCGGGCTTGTGGTCGACTTCGGTGCCTTGGATGGCTGCCTCTTGTTGTGCGGCGATTTCACCGGCCGAGGCCGCGTCTTCGTGGATCGCTTCCGACTCGGTCCAGGTCGAGCCGACGAAACTCTCGTCGAGCTGTTCCATGCGGAAGATCAGGTCGGTCACCCGTTCGCCGACCGAGGTCCACATGGTCTCGAAGATCCGCATTCCCTCGCGTTTGTATTCGACCTTGGGGTCCACCTGGGCATAACCCCGCAAGCCCACGCTGCTGCGCAAGTGGTCCATCGACAACAG
>SDBV01005876.1_pt1 | contig 17192 bp, 15 predicted proteins | sample 2277081 | NCBI WGS metagenome assembly SDBV01 (sample SAMN10402039, study PRJNA504765) | marine sediment metagenome | isolation source: marine sediment core GS10_PC15, 223 cmbsf | place: Arctic Ocean: Southern Knipovich Ridge | collected 2010 | reverse complement strand
GGCAAAGGGTATTGAATATTTGACCACAAAATCAAACTAATTTGCGCGCAATTGAATAGCATTTGTTTGTTCAAATAACATAACTCAGTAAAAAAAATTCAATTTGGATTTTTAAGTATTATAATATCATTTTTTTGATGGTAGATTTCAATGATCAATTCGTTTATTTGCTTATCTTTGCGGCATTAAATAGAATCAGTATTTAATTTAAGTTTAACTATAAATTCAATAGATAAGATCATGAGTGCAAAATTTAGATCTGGAGTCTTATTTGGTGACGAAGTAAACCAACTATTTCGCTATGCCAATGAAAATGATTTCGCTTTACCTGCTGTAAATGTAATCAACTCACAAACGGTTAATTCTGTAATAGAAACTGCAAAGGCAGTAAATTCTCCTGTTATTGTTCAATTTTCAAATGGTGGCGCTGTATATTTTGCAGGCAAAAGCCTGAGCAATGATGGACAAAAATGTGCTATCGCTGGCGGTGTTTCCGGTGCAATGCACGTACATCAAATGGCTGAAGCGTACGAAATCCCAGTAATACTTCATACTGACCACGCTGCTAAAAAGCTGCTCCCTTGGATTGACGGATTATTAGACGCCGGCGAGGCATATCATAAAGCAAATGGCAAGCCACTTTACAGCTCGCACATGATTGACCTTTCGGAAGAATCATTGGAAGAAAACATCGAAATCTGCAAGAGATATCTTGACAGAATGGCCAGGATTGACATGACACTTGAAATCGAATTAGGTGTGACCGGAGGTGAAGAAGATGGTATTGACAACACAAATGTTGACGTTTCTAAGCTTTATACCCAGCCGGAAGAAGTTTCTTACGCATATGAAGAACTGAAAAAAATAAGTGATAATTTCACCATTGCCGCATCTTTCGGAAATGTTCATGGAGTTTATAAGCCAGGGAATGTGGTGCTTACTCCTGAAATTCTTAAGAACTCTCAAACGTATATCCAGGAAAAATTCGGAACCGGACCTAACCCGGTAAACTTTGTATTTCACGGCGGATCAGGATCGGAAAAATCGAAAATCGCCGAGGCTATCGAATATGGAGCGATCAAGATGAATCTTGATACGGATATGCAATGGGCTTTCACTGTCGGCGTAAAGAAATATATGGATGAAAAAGATGCTTATTTGCAAAGCCAGATTGGAAATCCTGAGGGAGCCGATAAGCCGAATAAGAAATATTATGATCCAAGAGCATGGCAGAGACTTGGTGAAGTTAGCTTCGTAGACAGATTGAAAGAAGCTTTTGCTGATCTGAATTGTGATAACAAAAACGCTTAATTAAGAGCAAATAATTATATAAAAGGGGCTGAAGCCCCTTTTATATTTTAAAAATTTCCCTCCAACCAGCATGTCCTGAATGAAAAAAAACAGTAGATAAAAGTTAAACTGACCAGGGAAGAAAGCCTCCTATTACCTTTTACCTTTCACCTTCACCTTTTCGCTTTTAGCCTTTAGCTTCTAGCTTTTTCACCTTAAAAGAGTTAGAAACGAATACTTGCACGAAATACAAAGTTTATTTCACTTCAAACCCGGAAATATCGCTTTTTTCTATCTAAACTACTAAAAACTTTCGCTATTTTTCCCTACTTTAGCAACAAGTATTAAGGAGGCGATTTTTTTGTATTGATAGAGTTATTATATCCTACTTTTAAAATCCAAACACATCTTTTGGTTTAGGTGGTTCGGCATTTGAAAAGGCTCAAATTGTTGGCTCGCCAAAGTTCTGGGTAAGTAAAATATTCTTTTGGGGCTTGGATATAAAATACCACAACTTATCGCTTAGCTTGGGAACGCGATAATTCCTGTAATGTATAGATTTGTCGCTTGTGTACCCAAAACGTTCCGTTCCGTTGACTATGTTAAAATAGTCTGCTTTGGTCGCAAAGGTCACACAACAATAATTAAGAATAACTAATTTTACAATCGATAACTTAATCAAGATAAATGCAGATGAAGGAAGTAGCAGTAGGCATAGATATCGGAGGGACTTTTACAAAATTTGGCATTGTAGACAGAGCCGGAAATTGCCTTATTGACGGGAGCATATCCACAACCGAAAAAAAAGATATTGATGGTTTTTTAAGCTATTTAAAAGCCGCCATTGACGAGGCGGTTGCTGAAATTTCAGAACCAATAGAAATAAAAGGTATTGGAGTAGGCGCCCCAAATGGAAATTTTTATAAAGGCACCATCGAATACGCCCCTAATTTATCCTGGAAAGGAGTTGTTCCTTTTATAGAACTTTTCAAAAAGCACTATGATTTGCCCATGTTTTTGACCAATGACGCCAATGCAGCTGCGATTGGTGAAATGGTATATGGCGGGGCAAAACAAATGAAAAACTTCATCATCATTACCCTGGGAACAGGATTGGGAAGTGGTCTGGTCGTAAATGGCGAGCTTGTTTATGGTCACGATGGCTTTGCCGGCGAGTTGGGGCATTTGACAATCGTCAGAAATGGGCGTATGTGTGCCACAGGACGTCGAGGCTCTCTCGAAACCTACGCTTCTGCCTCAGGAATTAAGCGGACTATTTTTGAATTATTAGGCGATTCGCTTGAAGATTCAGAATTCCGGGATGTCACCTTCAATCAACTTACAGCTAAAATGATTTCGGATGCCGCGAAGAAAGGGGATAAAATCGCTTTGGAAGCATTTGAATTGACAGGAAAGTATTTGGGTGAGGCCTTGGCAGATACGGTAGCACATACCAGTCCGGAAGCGATATTTCTTTTTGGTGGATTAGCTAATGCCGGTGAACTGATAAGCGAACCGACCAAACGACATCTGGAAATGAACTTGCTAAAAATCTTTCAAAATAAAGTTAAAATATTACCTTCAGGACTTACGGAGACAAATGCTGCTGTTATGGGCGCCAGCGCTTTGGTCTGGAAGGAACTCAATAAATAGATATTTGGTTATCACTCTATAAATAGTAAAACAAATTAAACTAAATTAAATCTTATATAAATGGACAATAAGAAATTTTTACCATTCATTATTACAGGTGTAGTTGCGTTAATCGTACTCTTATACCTCTCATCAGAAATCTTTATCACAATCAAAGCTGGAGAAAGAGGAGTGCTTTATCGAAGGTTTCAAGGTGGTACTGACTTTGAGATAAGTTTAACGCCTGGCTTTCATATGAAAGCCCCATGGAACGAAATATTCGTTTACAACGTGAGAGAGAATATCATCAATGAAAAGATGGACGTACTGGACAAAAGTGGACTTTCAGTCTCCGTGGATGTATCGGTCAGGTTTTTCCCACTATACAAACAAATTCCATTTTTACATGAGTACTTTGGTGAGTCCTATGTCGAATTGCTGGTGAAACCTGAAGTGAGATCAACAGTACGAAGGGTGATGGGTAGATATACAGCCGAAGAAATTTACTCGACTAAAAGAGCTGAAGTAGAAGGGGCAATTATCGAAGAAACTGAAGAAATACTAAAGAGCGACGACAACAACATTCAAATGCAGGCGCTACTGATCCGATCCATTAATCTTCCGGATCAAATTAAAAATGCAATCGAATCTAAGTTACAGCAGGAGCAGGAAGCTTTAGCTTACACATTCAGATTAGATCGGGAAAGGAGTGAAGCCGAACGAAAAAGGATCGAAGCTGATGGTATTTCAGCATACAATAAGATCATTAATTCTAGTTTGACCGAGCAAATACTAAAACAGCGTGGTATAGATGCAACATTAGAATTGTCGAAATCTCCAAATGCAAAAGTAGTAATAGTTGGCGGAGGTAAGGAAGGCCTACCTCTCATACTGGGGAATAATTAATTAGCAATAAATTTTTTATAATTAAAAGGATCTAAGACATGGCGGATTTCGCAGAACTAAAAGTAAACGGAAAGGAATATAAGTTACCTATCATTGAAGGTACAGAACAAGAAAAAGGATTTGACATCAGTAAATTGAGAGAGGAAAGCGGATTGATAACCGTGGATATGGGATTTAAAAATACCGGATCAACTCAGAGTTCAATAACATTTCTTGACGGTGAAAAGGGTATTTTGAGATATCGGGGATATCCCATCGAACAGCTCGCAGAAAATTCTACTTTTTTGGAAGTAGCTTACCTACTGATATATGGTGAACTTCCTACCGGTCAAAGTTTGTATGATTTTAAAGAGGATATAAAAGAACACCAGTTGGTGCACGAAGACATGAAGAAAATTCTTCAGGGCTTCCCTTCTAATGCGCATCCAATGGGCGTTTTATCTTCTCTTGCCACATCGTTAACTGCTTTTTTCCCGGAATCACTTGATCCCAACAGATCTGCCGAAAAGGTCAATCTTACCATTTTGAGATTACTGGCTAAAATTCCAACACTCGTGGCATGGTCTTATACAAATGCAAAAGGTATTAGGTCAAACTATCCGGACAACAGCCTGAATTATGTAGAAAACTTCATGAAGATGATGTTTAGAATTCCGACTGAAGAATACGAAATTGATCCTGTCGTCGCAGATGCCATGGATAAGATTTTTATCCTGCACGCTGATCACGAGCAAAACTGTTCTACTTCTACAGTACGTATTGTCGGTTCAGCACATGCAAATTTATACGCTTCAGTCGCCGCAGGCATCAACGCACTTTGGGGGCCACTTCACGGAGGCGCTAATCAAAAAGTAGTTGAAATGCTTAAAAATATAAAGGACAATGGAGGTGATGCTAAAAAATTCCTTGACAAAGCTAAAGATCCTAATGATCCATTCAGATTGATGGGATTCGGACATAGGGTATACAAGAATTTTGATCCAAGAGCTCAAATCCTTAAGAAACAAGCTGATAAAATTCTTGAGCGACTGGGAGTAGATGAGCCTGAATTTGAAATTGCCAAACATTTGGAAGAAGCAGCGCTAAAAGATGAGTACTTCATCAAAAGAAAATTATATCCAAATGTCGACTTCTACTCGGGAATTATCATGAAAGCCATAGGAATTCCTGTCCAAATGTTCCCTGTGATGTTCAGTATCGGAAGATTACCCGGATGGATAGCACAATGGAAAGAAATGAGAGCACATCATGAGCCTATTGGCCGCCCAAGACAGATATATGTCGGCGCCACGGAAAGGTCTTATGTTGAAGTCTCTGATCGATCATAAAATTATAAGGCCATTGAAAAATGGCCTTATTTTTATTATAAAAACTATGGACATAAACGAATCTTTTAAAATTGCTCTGGAAAAAGTTCAAAACCTTGATACAAGGCCTACAAACGAAAATCTGCTAAAATTGTACGGATTGTATAAGCAGGCAACAGAAGGTGAAGTAAAAGACGACAGACCGGGGGGATTTGATTTTAAAGCCATCGCAAAATATGACTCGTGGGCCAGCTTGCGAGGCATGAGTAAAGAAGAAGCCATGCAATCCTATATTGATTTGGTCAATTCATTATCTGATTAAAATCAATGCAATTATTTTATTGCCCTGAAATAGTTGATGGCAGTGATTTTTTGAACCTTGAAGAATCCCGCCATTGTGTAAAAGTATTGCGAAAAATGGTCGGTGACCTGATTCATATTACTGACGGATCAGGGAAGTTCTACGAGGCACAATTAACTGATCTAAATCCAAAAAAGTGTTCTTTCAAAATCCTTTCTACGACACCGGCAGAAAAGAATAGCTATTCCATACATATCGCCATTGCGCCAACCAAAAATTCGGATCGCATAGAATGGTTTATTGAAAAAGCGGTAGAAATTGGCGTGGACAAAATCTCGTTTATCCAAACAAACTATTCCGAAAGGAAAAATATAAATCTGGAAAGAATACAAAAAAAAGCTGTTAGTGCGATGAAGCAATCAGTCAGGGCGAAGTTGCCTGATTTGGGGCCTATGAAAAAACTGAAGCTATTTTTGGATTCCAATACAGAAGACCAACAATTTATTGCTCATCTCGAAGGGGAATCTACCCCATACCTCGAACACCTTGCAAATCCCGGCAACAGCTACCTAATCCTTATTGGCCCGGAGGGAGGTTTTTCGGACAAAGAAATATTAAGGATAAAAGAAAAGCAGTTTAAGGTGGCCAAAATTGGTGATTACCGTTTAAGAACAGAAACCGCAGGCATTGTCGCTTGCACTATACTCAACAATATAAATCACTGATAAAACGGACTGTCGACTAATCTGTTTCCTTTTTTATCAAAGACTGCATAGTTAAATCCTGATACAAGTGAATAGGCTCCGACTTTGCCATCTTTTCTCAGGGCAAGAAACCCAACCTGAAAATCACTTTTACCATTATTCGTTTTCAATATTCTCCGGACAATTTCCTCGCAAGCTTTTCCAGGCTCCATACCGTTTCTCATCAATTCGACGACCATGGCGCTTCCGGCCTGCTTTATGACCTCTTCCCCAAGTCCTGTTGCACACACAGCTCCAACTTCATTATCGACAAATAACCCTGCGCCAATAATAGGTGAATCCCCTACCCTGCCATGAAGCTTATTTGCAGCGCCGCTGGTGGTACATGCTCCTGACAAATTGCCGCTGCTATCCAAGGCCAACATACCTATCGTATCATGATTTTCTATATTTATTATTGCCTTTTTCTTATTAAATTCTTCCTGCATTTTCTGCCACTCATTCAAGGTATCGGGAGTGAGCAGATTTTCTTTTTTAAATCCTTTTTCAAGGGCAAATTCCAAGGCGCCCATTCCTGTCAACATAACATGAGGTGTTTGGTCCATCACCAATCTTGCCACTGCAATAGGATGCTTAATGTGTTCCAGGCAAGCCACACTTCCGCATTGTTGATTTTCATCCATGATGCACGCATCCAAAGTTACTCGCCCATCCCTATCAGGATAACCTCCATAACCTACCGATTTCACTTTTGGGTCTGCTTCAGGAATTTTCACCCCGGCCTCAACCGCATCGATGGCCTTTCCTCCCTTACTTAGCGCTTTCCATGCGGCTTCATTTGAAGGAATACCATGTCCCCAGGTAGAAATTACTATTGGCTGATTTGATTTACCTGAAAATCCACGCGCTGAAAATGCTTTTGAACTAACTCCCATTACTCCTGCTATTGAAGAAAATAATGCTGATTTTTTTAAAAACCTTCGTCTTGTATCCATAGCGATAATTTTGTGTTATGATCGTTCAAGATTAATAAATATTTCAGGATTTAGCTAAAGTCCTTCATCAAGAGTTTACCTGTTTCATAATAAGAAAAAATATTTTATTAAGTTGTTTCCACCAAAATATGGCAAACAAGCGCTTTGAAAAAAGAAGTGAGAAATTTCCTTTTCAAAACTAACCTGCAGTATTCATAACACGTTTGCGATGCAAGAAACAATCAGATCTTTAAGAATTTAATTAATTATCTCCCGAATTATTCGGGTTAATCTAATTGATCAAGTTTTGGCTTGATTAGTTTGAACCCATTTAATAAGGCTTCTGACAATCGGTCTATTTCTTTTTGTGTATGTGCAGTAGCAAGCATACACGCACACGTATTGATCATTATAATATTTTCCTTAATAAACAGATAATCCAGAAATTCATTTATCAAAGCCTTCGTTTCTAAGGTTTGATAGGTTTCCCGATATGTGATTGGGGCATCAGCCTGAAAATGCATACGAAACATGGCGCCAACGCCTGTAATAGATACAGGAACATCTGCAATTCTTATAGATTCTTCTATCTGATATCTCGCTTTCATAGTTAAGGTATTCAAAGAAAAAACAGCATTTTCATCAAATAATTCCATTGCTACACGTCCCGCTGTGGTAGAAATTGGATTTGCAGAAAAAGTTCCGGAATGCGGATAACGCAATACTTTTTCTCGAGGATCCAGAACTTGCATAATCTCTGATTTTCCCGTAAGCGCTCCAATAGGAAATCCTCCCCCGATTATTTTGCCCATGGCAGTTAAATCCGGATTAACCTTATAGGCAGCCTGTGCTCCTGCATAATTAACACGGAAAGAAATCACCTCATCAAAAGCGAGTAATGCATTGTTCTTACGAGTCCATGTATATATAGCTTCGACAAACTCATTGGTAGCCGGGAAGAGGCCAACCCGATGTGGAACAGGATCGATGAGCACACAAGCAATTTGCTCTGCATTCTGTTCTAAGATATTTAAAGTTCGTTCAATGTCGTTGAATGGAAATATCACCACGTCATCAATCACACCTTGCGGTGTACCCTGCACAAGTGGCACTGAGTTTGGCTTGTCAAGATCTCCCCAATTTTCCGGGTTTGAGGTCTGACTCATTTCAGCGTAATCATAGGTTCCATGATATGAGCCTTCTGCTTTCGCTATTTTAGGTTTACCAGTATATGCCCTGGAAGCTTTAATCATTGCCATCACAGCTTCAGTACCAGAATTTACAAAGCGAATTTTTTCAAATCCGGAAGAACGAGCAATCAACAATTCTGCATAAGCCACTTCTGCTTCAGTACCCATGGTGAAGGCTGATCCTTTCTTCAATTGCTCAGTAACTGCCTCAACAATGGCTGGGTGTGAATGCCCATGGATTAAAGAACCCATATTATTTGCGAAATCAACGTACTCAGTTCCGTCGATATCAGTTATATAACTTCCTTTTGCTCTTTCTACATAGTAAGGATGCGGCTTTCGAAATATGGTATTACGGCTAACTCCACCGGTAAGGACATTACAAGCACGTTCATATAAGGCATTGCTTGATTTGCCTTTTGCTTTATTCATCGGATTTTGAGAATTTACTTATGTAAAAATCTAAAATTTGCATTTTGTGTATTGATTCATTTTAGTTCCTTTTTGTTTTCCAATTCCTTTTCTATTCCATCTAACTCCGCTTCATAAAAATAACTTTTCGCTTCAAATGGCTTTAATTTTTCTATGGTGTTTTCATGTTCATCGTATTCGGCTAAAAAAACGGCGTCTAACCACTCCATGTTTCTGGCTTCATTAAATTTCAATGCAAAAGCTTTCTTACCATTTACTTCTACCGTACCAAGTAAGGAAGTTTTTCCGGCAGAAGACGTCATGGTAATATATCGTGAAGGGCGTCCTATAGACGGTAAACTTCGGTATATTTTGCTGAATATTTTATTCACATCTGCTAATGGCGCGGTGAAATAATGATGCTCTCCTGTTGGTCTGGCACAATACATTGAGTGAAAACTTATTGATAACATCATTAGTATGTTCCCCAGATCAATCCAGTTTTGTGCCGATCGGCTAACATCAACTTTCCCGTTTTCATATTTAAACAAGCTAATATGGTTCATTATCGGGCTTTGACTTTTAAGCGATAAGCCAAAGGCTTTTAAGCGACGTATAGCTGCAATTGTACTGATATTCAATAGCTCTTTAGGAGTAGAAAAATGTCCCATCCATATCACCTGAATTCCACTGTCACTTAATGTTTTAAACAGGTTCAGCGTATTATTGTATTTAGAACTTAAAACTAATTCTGGTTGGTAGGTAAGCGCCCTGGAGGCCATTCGGATGTTTCTTATATGTGAAAGTTCAGGATCTTCCATTATTGGAGATAGATACTTCACAAGTCGATCATATGGCATAAAAGCGCCATCACCTCCGGTAATAAGAATATCAGTTACTTCTTTATGTCGCTTTAAATACTCGTGAACCTGATATATTTCGTTTTGGAGAAACATATCTTCATCACCACGTACCTGTGCATGGCGGAAACAATAGCTACAATAAGCAAAGCAGCTTTGCGTGGTTTTATCAAATAACAAGAAACACTGAGGGTATTTATGCTGACTCCCATCAAGCACCTCTATTTCGCCATCTTCGCAAAGATATGATGGTCGGTTTAGCAATTGTTTCCCATCATGCGGATTGGTTTTCGCCATATAAGCCTCAACAATCTCCTTTCTCTCGGCGTCATCTTTTGCCTCACTATATTTCCTGACAGTCTCTTCATTTATCATCCCTGCTTGTGGAAAAACCAATTGAAAAACTGAATCTTCTTGAAAATTACTCCAATCTACGGTATTCAACACATGCTTGGTTGCCAGGAAACGATACACTTCAATAAAAAGTTCTCTCTCTTTAATATTCCCAAGCATAATTCCGTTCATTTCTAAAATACTACAAATTTCTTTGAAATCGGCTAATCCGGTGTAGCGTTTTTTAGCGGAAGTAAACAGGGTATCAACGGTTTCATTCAAACCTGAATGTTGAGGATAGTTATTATGCAGGCGGGAGAGTAAGGCATTTGGCAGCAACTTCTCCGTTTCTATAATATTTTTAGCGTCTTCACTAAATTGATGACGGTCCATTAAAATCTGACCATCAGACGACTGAATATCAATGCTTTCTAATGTATTTTTAGTGTCTGGTAGTTTTTGATCTACACCGTTAATCGTATTTGTCGACATGGCTTATTTTGTTGTTAATGATCACTGTGTGGGATTATTACCCATCAACATAGCTGAATTCCTTTAGTAATTAATATTCTAACTTTAAAAGACATTTTTAATTTAAATAATATGTAACAATTTAAATTATAATTAATGTAACCTCTATAATTCATGAATATTTCTGAATTGAAGATAACTCATTTATAATCCTGTTTTCCTTCCTTATTTCTGAATTCAGCAATTTGTGCATACTGTTTATGATATACACAAAGGTGAAGGGATATTGTTTTGAAAGAGTTGACCTTGAGGTAAATTGTTAGTGAAAAGCTTGTTAAATACTTTTTCATAGCTTTTCGGCAACTGAAAAGCATGTCTTCAATTGTTGAGTGACTTTTTAGAAACTGAATATACAGCTGACTAGCGCAAATCTGGAAATAGGCTGAAAAGTATCACATTAACCCAAGCACTTTTCTTTTCAGTTTATACAGGTTTGGGCGCCCGGGCGGGCTGTCGCTACTCGCCTGCAAGCGCGCAATCCGGCAACGGGCTCAAACAGGCCGCTCCATCCCTGGCGCGGGTTTTCTCAAAAGCTCTCTTCAGGTCTTGAGGTCTCACTAAGGATCTGCCTGCTATATCAAAGTTCACATGGGATTAGCATGAGACAGCTCCGGACGCTAATTGGAGTTTACGTCATTGATAAGTCTATAATAATCCCGTAATTCTTTAAATAATTTATTCTTCAAACACACATTTCCATAAAAATCAGTATTATTACTTCTGAGTATATTTTTTTTCTATCACCAAATCACATAAGCCGGATTTGATTTTTTAAAACAGAGCCAGATAAATAAATCTAAAAAGCTTGTGGAGATTGAAAGCGTGGATAAACTTAGGAAAAAAAGAGCAACAGCAAAGCTTATTAAGACAGGGCTTAAAATTGATAAAAGAAGTATGAGCAATAAGCACACATAATTGTTATTTGCAATATGAAAAGTCAATCCTAAATAAAAATGAAACAATTCTATAAGACTATTAAAGACATTCATTTACATACGGGCCTGTTTATCAGTCCCTTTATCATAATATTTTCCATAAGCGCCTTGATGCTAAATCATAATTTTGTTGATTGGCAGGAAGATTGGCGGAAATGGACCTTTTCGGTCAATGATAAAGTTGATAAGACCATCAAGTTTGATTTACCAAATGCCGGCAAAACGAAGATTGAATTGGCACAGGACATTTTGAAAAAGATAAATATAGAAGGAGAGATCGCCAATATTTTTGGGGATTCTATTAATATGTATATCCCGGTAACTAAACCCGGACATAGAATTTCGATAAAAGCAGACCTGATATCAGGGATTGCATATATCCATAGTGAAAAAACAAATCTCTGGAAGAAGTTGATCTGGCTGCATAAAATGCCGGGGCCTCACAATGCAACTATCCGTGGTAATTGGATTACTACTAAATTTTGGAGTACGCTTGTCGATATTTCCGTAATCTGTCTTTTGCTCTCAAGTATTTCAGGAATTATTCTTTGGTACTACACCAAAAATGAAAGAGGCATTGGACTAATTGCACTAATAATCGGGATTCTTTCTATTGTTTCACTTGCCATTGGCCTAACAATTTAAATAAAATGGATATCAAAAAGCAAAATAAAAGTTTTGTGAAATGGAATCGCAAAATCCATATATACCTTGGTTTATTTTTACTTCTGTTCATATGGTTTTTTGGGATCAGTGGATTACTGCTGAATCACCACTGGGAGTTTGCTAATTCGTGGAAAAAAAGAAAGGAAGTCCGCTATGATAAAACTATTGAAATAAGTAAAGAGAGGGATAAACACATTCTTGTGCATGAAATCATGAATAAGCTAAACATGAATGGTAGTATTTATAATCTAAGGTATTCAAGTGACTCTGCCCATTTAAATTTCATTGCCTCAAAACCTGGATTGAGATATGATATTCAGGCTGGCGTCAATGATGGGAAAATAACTATCAAAGAAACAAAACTTGATCAATGGCAATTAATGAGAACCTTACACACATTACGGAATCCAAGCCCTAACGAACAGGATGAACGATACCAGCCTGTATTGGCTTTTATTTGGAGCCTTTCAATGGATATCGTATCGGTCGGTCTTATTATAATATGTTTGGGGGGTTGGTACATATGGCTACAAGTAAGTAGGAAAAAATTTTATCTCGGGCTTGTATCATTAACTGTTGGTTTTATTTTGTGTATATACATGTTGTTTTTTTGAATTGAAATGTTGGTACTATACAAAACTTATAATCAAGTAAACTACTCCCTGTCGCAGGTTCTCCGAACCTGTGAAGATTATGGTTTCCAGGACTCCGTCCGCAAAGCATCTGTACATGTCCGATTTGTTCAATAGCTTCATGTTAATCGAATCTGCCATCGTCTCAATGTCCCTTTGCAAATAGTGGCGGGAAATAAAATATGAATCATTCTGGAATAAATACTGATGGAATCCTACCATTCATTATTTGTCCCAGGTACTGCAACTGCGACAGAGGCATAACCTCGACCAGATGAGTATTTTGGGATAAAGCCCCTTTTTCATAGCCCCAGGCTTAAGCATGGGGCTATGAAAAAGACAATAGCAACATTTACTAAGTTCAGAAAATGTCGTGATATTGAAAATCCATATGCTGCCTGATATTTCAATCCAGCATAAAATCATTATCGGAAGGAAAGGATATTGTCAGGTATAAACATCTGTCAGCATGGATAAATCCCATTTTTCTTTCTGATCATAATGGAGAAATCCATTCGTAATACATAAAGGAGAAGGAATATTATTATGAAAAAGCTGACCGGTTCCAAGACCTTGGGGCAAATCAACAGAATAATTTGCAGTAAATTGTGCAATGGCATTTAAGCCAATGTTTGACTCCAGGGCAGAAGTAATCCACCATCCGACAGATCCTTTCGAAGCCAGCTCAATCCACTCTTTGCATTGTTGAAGCCCGCCAAGCAGTGTTGGTTTCAAAATGATGTAAGCCGGTTTTATACTTTGCAGCAAATGTGCTCTTTCCTCTTTTCCAACAATTCCTATTAGCTCTTCATCAAGGGCGATAGGAATAGGAGATTGACTGCAAATCTTTTCCATAGCATTCCAATTTCTTGCCATAATCGGCTGTTCGATAGAGTGAATATTATATTTTGAATATTTATCAAGAATACCTTTCGCCTCATCTGGATGAAAAGCGCCGTTCGCATCCAATCTGATGGTGATCTGGTTTGAGGAGAATCGGTCTCTGATATTTTTTATCAATGCCAATTCATCATCAAAATTAATTGCTCCAACCTTTATTTTTATACAATCAAACCCCTCGTCAATTTTACTTTCCAATCGGCTGAGCATTAATTCTTTGTCACCCATCCACACCAATCCATTGATAGGAATCCCCTTTTTAGATTTAGTGAAATCATTTTCAAAAAGGATACGCTTTCCCCCATTTCTCAAATCAAGGATTGCCGTTTCCAGGGCAAATCGAAGTGCAGGATAATTTACAGGAATTATATCAACTACATCTTCAACTTGTAAATTGCTAACACTGGATATTATTTTCATGCAATTATCCAACGCTAGTTGCAAATCGCCATTCAAATCAGGGCTTAATCCTGCTAAGGGGCTACACTCACCAATTCCAAAAACCCGGGGATTATCCTGATTGTACAGTTTCAAAAAGAAGGCGTCTTTCGAAGTCATCACCCCACGCGAAGTTCCCGCGTCAAACCTAAAATCTAAAGTGTGTTTTATAATTTCAACTTTCATCTGATCATATAATGTAAAAACGGTTCCATTTACAGATTATCATCATACTAAGATACGCCATAAAAATAATCTCAGGCATTGCCTGTTTCATTAGCTATTACTTCCATACAATCATAATTACATTCCATGATATTTTTTAGCTTTGCACACAAAAAAGTGATACGTGGAAGAAGATTTTAATATTGAACAGTACAATTATCAATTGCCGGAAGAGCGGATTGCCAAATTTCCATTGAAGGAAAGAGCAAAATCGAAATTACTAGCGTGGAAAAAGGGTAATATTTCTCATCACGTATTTGAACAAGCGCCATCTTTAATCCCCTCAGATTCATTGTTGGTTTTCAATGACACCAGGGTGATTGCTGCAAGAATGCAATTTCAAAAATCAACGGGAGCCCACATCGAAATATTTCTCCTCCATCCGGAATTGCCGACAAGGGATATTTCGGAATCCATGACATTGCAGGGTTCATCCGTTTGGTTATGCATGATTGGGAACAAGAAAAAATGGAAAGACGATACCCTTATCAATAATCTTGGGGATATTACCATCAAAGCATCGTATCATAACCGCGAGCAGAATTTAATCAAATTTGACTGGACTGGTGATGAAACATTTGCAGATATTATTAATAAAGCAGGGGAAACACCCCTACCTCCCTATCTAAAAAGAAAACCTGTCGAAGCTGATTCTACAAGGTACCAAACCGTTTATTCCAAAAACAATGGCGCTGTTGCTGCCCCTACTGCAGGACTACATTTTACGGAAAATATCCTGAATCAATTAAAAGCAAAAAATATCGATGCAGAATACCTGACTTTGCACGTAAGCGCCGGGACGTTCAAGCCTGTTGAGGCAGAAGATTACAGGGACCACGAAATGCACTGTGAACAAATATCGATCAAAAAGGAAAGCATTCTTAAGCTGTTGCATCATCAGGAAAACCTGGTCGCCATTGGAACTACATCTTTACGAATACTGGAAAGCATGTATTGGTTTGGCGTATTACTTGCTGAAGATCCTGATGCTGATTTCTTCATTCACAAAAACCTGTCTTATGAGATCGAAATGTCAAAAGATATATCTTTTAAAGATGCGCTGATTCAAATACTTGAATTCATGGAGGCAAAAAATATTACTGAACTTCATGGAGAAACAGAAATATTTATCTATCCGGGATACAAAATAAGGACTGCTCAAGGGCTATTTACGAATTTTCATTTACCAAAATCCACCTTGTTGCTTTTGATTTCTTCTTTTGTTGGAGAGGCATGGCAAGATATCTACAATGAAGCATTAACGAATGATTATCGATTTCTGAGCTATGGTGACAGCTCACTCCTTATCCGGTAATTTTGAACATAAAAGTGTCCGCAATTGAACATAGTTTAATTCTTCACAACTCCTAATCTTCTGTATATCTGCCATTTATATCAAATGGCATATGTATTGATAATTTGCAGGCACAGGGTGATAAACGAGCATTAAAACTCTTTTAAGGGTTTCGGCTTCGTAGGAGAGTTTTTTTGATCGTTATATGCCAATCAATTAAAACATGGATCAGGTGAAAAAAATAGTCCGATATAATATACTCATAATAGTTCTGCAATTTCTATTTTTTGCAATTCTATTATTCATTGCCTTTTTCATGAAATATTATTTTAGCTAAAAAGTAATTCTGTTCAAGGTTTTGTGAATAAATAAAATGAGTATTAACTTGAAAAGTGAAACGAAAATGGAAAATATGTCATCAGCAAGATTATTAAGATCAAGGGATAAAATTTTAGGAGGTGTTTGTGGCGGTATTGCCAAATGGTTGGGATGGGATGTAACCGTCGTTCGCATTGCTTACATCTTTATCAGCATATTAAGCGCCGCTTTCCCAGGAACTATAGTGTATATCATCCTCTGGATGGTTATGCCACAAGAATAATTACAGCATTGTAATTCTGTCAGAAAACATTTCAACCAATTCTTTTGAATGCGTAGGGTAATTCGCTATGGTCATTATTGTTTTTTCATCTTTTGCATATACCTCCACTTCGTAACCCATCTTTTCAATCTTATCTGGAAGTGAGGGATCACATTCTGCCGAAATCATAGTTTTTGACCTATTATTTTTAGTCGCAATCGGTTTCATATATGCACTGCTTTCTATTAACTGATGTAGAACGACAGCTTTATAATTCGATTCCCTCAAAAGTAGAGCCATTCCTTTTTCAGTAAAATCCAATATCACCTTATGTAGCAAATAAATTTGTTGCTTTTCATCCGCTATCATATTTACTTTAAAATCTTTAATAAAATTAGCAGAATCATTTCGATAGAAAAGCAATGTTAAATCCGTTGGAATCCCCAAACTTGCATTTGGATCAATTAACAGATAATTGTAATTCGAATAATCCTGAACCAGCTGTGGGAAGGAATAGGATAAATCCAACACAGCGGATTTATTTGAACTTTGCATGGCATCACCCGGCGTTTCCATTCCTGATACAGGATTGTCCTTTACAATTATTTGAAAACTTTCATTTTCCTTTTCATGTAGATGTTTCTTTACATTAAGATGTAAAATATCAAATTTATAATCCTCAGAAATCCCAAAAAGTTTTCGGACATTTTGCTGAAGCTGTTCCAGATAGATTTCAGCTTTATTGTTTTTTATGGGATCAAACAATCTTTTATGTTGATGAACAGTAAAATAGTCAGCTCCGGGATATGGCTTTAAATTGATCTTGAATTTCATATACTTAATAAGTTCCTAAGGAGTACTAATGTTATAAGTACTTAGAGTTCTTTGTAATGTTTTTGTGAATAGATTTCTTTCTGGGTTAAAATTACTCAAGTCAAATTAGACCCTCCTGACCAGTAGACAGCTATGACCACAATAAACCGTTGGATTATCCATAAGATTGAATAGCTGCCACCAATTTTTTAGTTAAATTATGTGTTTTAATCATCTTTCCAACCCCTTGAGGTACTTTCCGTACTTTTT
>SDBV01005875.1_pt1 | contig 17192 bp, 12 predicted proteins | sample 2277081 | NCBI WGS metagenome assembly SDBV01 (sample SAMN10402039, study PRJNA504765) | marine sediment metagenome | isolation source: marine sediment core GS10_PC15, 223 cmbsf | place: Arctic Ocean: Southern Knipovich Ridge | collected 2010 | reverse complement strand
TGCCATCCCCTTCGTTCAGCAGGATCGAGACGGTGCCGTTGTACGGCCAGTAGATGCCGTTGTTGGCCACCGCCAGATCAAGGTGGCCGTCGCCATCCAGGTCGGCGGCAGTCACGTCGGCCGGGCCATAATCCGTCAGGTACTCGACATACGGCGCGAATCCGCCGTCGCCGTTATTCATCAACACCACGAGACGGTTCGGCAGCGTGACCGCGGCCAAGTCGGGGTCGTCGTCGCCGTCCAGGTCGTCGATGGTCAGGGCAAGCGCGGCGGCGCCGACTGAGTGAGAGACGGGGTCCGCGAGCGTCCCGTTCCCCTGATTCCACATCAGCGCGATGTTGGTCCCTTGCCCCGCGACCGCCACGTCGGCATCGCTGTCCCCATCCAAGTCGGCGACCGCCACATCCGTCGTGTATGATCCGAGGTTGTACCAGGCCGGCGCCGCAAATACGCCGCTTCCCTGATTCAACAGTGTCACGACAACGTGGCTATATAGTATCGGTATGATCAAATCCGGGGCGTTGTCATTGTCCACGTCAGCGATGGCTGGCGCCATTGGATCGAGACCTGCCACATACGCCACCGGAGTTGCGAACACCCCGTCACCCTCGTTGAACAGGATGTTGACAGCATCTGTGTTCGTGTTCGTGACGGCCAGGTCGATGCGACTATCACAGTTCAAATCACCCGCCACGAGAAAGGTCGGCCAGTCACCAGATTCGTATGGGATGCGCTCGGCGAAGCTGCCGTCACCCTCATTCAGCAGCACTGAGATGGTGTCGTCAACCCGCTCCGTTACCGCCACGTCCGCGTCCTGGTCGCCGTCCAGGTCAGCGAGCACGATCGAGAAGGGTCTCTGGCCCACATTGTAAGTGGCATGGAGCACAAACGTCCCGTCTCCTGAATTCGTCAGGATGGCCACGCTGTCATCCGCGCGGTTTGCCACCGCCAAATCGACATAGTCATCCCCGTCCACGTCAGCGCCTGCCACGCAATAGGGTTCCGTTCCGACCTCATAAGCAACACGTGGCGAAAAAGTGCCGTCGCCTTCGTTCAGCAGAATCGAGACCGTATTCTCGTCATCTGCGGTCACGGCGATGTCGACGTCCGCGTCGCCGTCCAGATCCATGGCAACGATGCTCCCCGGGTCGCTGCCGACCTGATACGTGGCAGGGGAGGCAAAGGTCCCCTCTCCCTGATTCAGCAGTATCGAGAGTGTGTCGTCTCCGAGGTTTGCCACAATGATGTCGGCGGCCGTGTCGCCATCCAGGTCCTCGATTGCCACCGACCTCGGGAAGCTGCCAACCGCGTACGTGGCCTGCGGTGCGAAGGTCCCGTCGCCGAGGTTCATGAGCACCGAGATGGTGCCATCGTCGGAGTTCGACGCGACTAGGTCGGCGATGCCGTCCCCGTTGAGATCACCGGCGCAGACGAATATCGGCTCGTTGCCCACCTCAAATGCCTGGCCCGGGAAGAGCGGGCCGCTTATAGCGGGCGCAAAGACGGCCGTGCCGAGCACACAAAGCACGCCCAGACTCCTTGCCGGTTTCCGCATCATCTCCTCCTCCCACACAATCCGGCCGACGGCCAATCGCCGTTCCGCCCGCCGCGGTCAGATTGCCGTCCGCATCGTACTCGTAGCTCCCGACCACCGGCCGGCCCGACGTGGGCTGCTCGGCAAGGGTGTACTGGTTGAGCGCGTTGGCCCAGTAGCTCGCGGTCGGCCACGGATCACGCGTGTACGTCTCGCGGTTACCGATGTTGTCGTACGCCGATATCGCGACGCCCCAGGATGAACGTGCAGCCAAGGGCCAACAATGCCAGCGTGTTCGGCTCCGGTATGTAGGCGACGCGGAAGCCAATAGTGGGGGGCTCATTATACGCTGGGCTTCGGCTTCGGCCCGAGGCAGGGAACACACTTTCCATCCAAGAGCCCCCGCGAACCGCGCGCCACTCGTCGGTAGTCAGCGTTTCAGTCCACTCCGACAGATTCCCCGTCTGATCAAACGTTCCGTAAGCACTGTCCGATAACGCGTATGCTCCCACTTCGCTCGTGTAGTAGGGCTCGCCCACTGCCCAGGAGTAGTTCGCCGAATTCTCACCTCCCGGCGGCGGCTCGCTGAGTGGCACCTCGTCGCTCCCCGTCGCGTAATCCCAGTAACCCGCGTCCGTCGAGCCGCCCTTGTAGTACGCGGCCTTGTACCACTCGTCTTCGGTCGGCAGGAACACCTGCGCATCCGGGTTCCGCGGCCCCACGCTCTCGGGTCCGGCGAACGTGTACGCCCCGTCCTCCGTCGTCTCCGGGCCCTGCGGACCGGTCGGCTGGCCGTTGTGCAGCCAGTTCCCAAAACGCAGGCTGTCGTAGAAGCTCACCATGTTTACCGGACGGTCCAGCCACGCCGCGTCGCCATACTTCGGGCCGTACGTGTAGCCGCCGGCCTCGCCGTAGCGGTCTATGCCGCCGAAGTAGCCCATCATGTCCCAGGTCCACAGCCCATACGGGTCGTCCCCCGCCACGGCGTTGAGGAACTCGATGTACTGCCCGTTGGTGACCTCGTGGCGGGCGATGTAGTACTCGTAGTCCACCGCGCCGCAGATCCGGTCCGGTCCGAAGCCGCCGGCCCCCTCGCCGGACAACTCGCCCACGTTCCCCGGGTCGCCGATGGGGACCCAGTCCATGACGACCTCGGCCTGCACTCCAACGGCCAGGCCCAGCACACAAAGAACTCCCAGTATCGTCGCCGATTTCCGCATCATCTCCTCCTCCGGCATAATCCGGCCGTCGGCCAATTGACAACCCGGCCACCACAGCGCTACTCCAAGAACCCATTGTACCTGATCCCCAAGCTGTCTCCAAATGGGTTGTGCATTGCCGACACGGAATCCACCAAAAGACCAGGCGCCATGCGCAGAATCCACATGACTCTCGTGGGACCACGGCTACCTGCAGACGTCTTGCCGGCCGACTGAACGTGAAGGCGCGGATGCACGACTCCTAAAGCCCGCCTACTGCCCCTTCTGGTCCTGGCTCATCCTTCAGGCTATCGCAATCCTGTATCCAATCTGCGAAGCTATTGATCCAATTGGTGGCAGCCTTGGCCTCTAGAAGCTGGCCGCAGGCGCGAACACAATCTCTTACCAATCGGCCTTCCCGGTCCGACAGGGGACGGTCATCGTACTCCATGAACGGCTCAGTAACGGCGTGTGACGATCTGTCCACCGCCCGACCGGGCTGCGAGGCCGCAGGCAATTCCGGCGACTGTCCATGGAAAACAAGATGCCGGGCGTCTGTCAGTCGAAACAGCATCTGCCCCACACCCGGTAGATCACAGTAGAGGTCATTCTGGACGCTCGGCCGAGCAATGTCCGCAGCCAGAATGTCGTCGAAGGCGCGCGGGGCGCGACCGTGGCACAGTTCGTACTTGATGGCACAGAGACCACACCACTTAATCGCCTGCAAGCGCCAGAATTCCTTTTCAGCCAGACGTTGTGCCACACCAAACTCGCGGCAGACGACAATTGCGCACAGTACTCCAATACCGAGAACGAGAACAAATCGAGGCAACGACCGCTGCATCTCTTCATACGTGACACGGAAATGGGCCATGCAAATCAAGTCACCCGTTTGCGACGGGAACTTCCCTTACGATTCAGACCACCATGCGCCATCGCGCCGCGATCTGTATCCTTTTGTATATACGCTACTTACTACTCCGGCCACTATGTGTTGGACATTCAACAATCGGATCGGAACGAGAAACCACGGCAATTCGGCGTTTAGACAAGTGCAACCTTTGACGGCCGGAGTAGTATGTCAGCGAGATGCCTCACAAAGTAGATTCTGAAGGGCGAAGCTGTGACGCCTGCTTTGCCCCGCGCGCAAACGCCGCGAAGAACGCGATCGATGATCGCGCACCCTGATTCAGTCCTCCTCACAGCTTCGATCTCTGAACATGTTAGCCACGTCGGCAATGGCAAACGCGAAATTCCTACACTGTCTGATCGGAAACATGAACTGGGGTGTTTGAGTTGACGTGCCATTCGCTCCATACAGCAAGTTCACGACCTTTTGAAGCTGCGAGGCGGCATCGCAGGGGATCTTAAAGCTCTGCACCACGTTTTCGTATTCCGCCTGCTGCGTCCCAGCAACTGGAACGATCGAGTCGTTCGTGCGGAAGTCTACGCTCCAATCGTCCGAAGAGCCCCCGCAATCAACAGCAAGAACATGATGCGTAAAGAACGGGTTAAGGAGATGGAAGTTCCCACTATGCGTGAAGGTGTAGTCGTCCCTGAGTATCTTCACCGTGCAACAGCAGCATGCTCCCCAACGGGCGAACACCACTCTGCTTCGGTCCTTCCACCAGGACCACCAGTGTCCACCGCTGCGTGAGCTGCACGAGCAACATTCGCCCGGATCGCTTGCGCCCGGAGGACACCTCATCGTTCGAGTACGCACGGACACATCCGACTCCGAGGTAAAAAGTGATCCGTAGGTTCGCGTACGTTCGTACACGCAGCAAGCGCGGGACCTGTCCGGAGGGTTCCGCAGGTAGTTCGCGTACCACGCGCTCATCGCGTCAGCCACTTCATTCCTGATGCCCGAAAAGAAATCGCAGCCCGGCAAGATCGGCATCCACCCGATCACATCGTCGGGTGAAAACAGCCCCACAGCATCGTACGCCAACGCCGGAGCGTTCGATACGTACGCAAACAAGTTCATCCCGCCCTGCTCCCCGATCGGATCCCGACTCATCCACCTTCCCAGCCCCGGCGAGTAGTACCGGTAGCCAAAGTAGTAGAGCTCGGTGACCTCGGCGTCGAACTGCTTCGTGCTGAAGCGGAAGGGCTGATCGTATTCTCCGCCGGGCGCGTCGCCCAGGCGGTTGCCGTAGGGGTCGTACTCATACTTGACGGCGAGCGTCCCATAACTGCCGCCGGCGGTCGTCTCCACGAGCTGCCCCACATTGCCGTTGGCGTCGTAATAGTACACGAACGTCCGGTCGTCGCCCGTAATCGGCGTGCCCGCCGTGTCGTAGGCCGCCAGCAGGCCGCCGATGCCGCCAGCGCCTTCGAGGCTGTTGATCGAGCCGTTCTGCCCGGCCAGATCCAGCCCCCACGCGTACTTCCGCACCACGGCGTCGCTGTTCAACCCGTCAAGCTCCATCAGCAGCAGCCAACTGGACCAGACGTACTTGCGGTCTACCACCGGGTCGCCCCAATCGCTGCCGTTCCACGGCCGCACCTGCTTCCGCACGCGGCGACCCACATAATCATACGCAAACTCGACCTTCGGGTCGCTGATATCCGGTAAAGTCGGGCGGATTTCCACCAGCCGATTCTCGGCGTCCCACTCGTAGGTGAGCGCCGGCGCGTCGTTGCCGCTGGTGATGAGTGGCACGAATGCGTCCACGTCGAAGAAGTCGACGACTCCGTCGCCGTTGCAGTCGGCGTTGAGGATGTTGCAGTCGGGATACGTTGCCTCATAAGTAGCCGGGTCGGTGACGGCCAGCGTGAACGCGTCCACGTCGAAGAAATCGACGATGTCGTCGCAGTTCATGTCGCCGGCGGCCCAGGCCACGGTCAGATTGCCGTCCTCATCGTACTCGTAGCTACCGACCAGCGGCGTGCCCGACGTGGGCTGCTCGGCAAGAGTGTACTGGTTGAGCGCGTTGGCCCCGTAGCTCGCGGTCGGCCACGGATTGCGCGTGTACGTCTCGCGGTTGCCGATGTTGTCGTACCCGTAGGACCAGCCTCCGCCCGTCCGTGCCGAGGTAATCAACTCGTTGCGTTCGTTGTACGTGAACGTCTGCAGGATGGGCGGCGACACGAACGCCGCGCCGGTGTAAGTCACTTCAGTCCGCCGGGCCCGGCTGTCGTTGGTGTAGTCGTACTTGGACTGCTCGACTTGCGTGCCGTCCGGGTCCCACACGTTCTGGACGTAGTCGATCAGGTCGCGCTGGGCTTCATACTGCCGCGTGATCCGCGCGATCGTGGTGCTGGGGTCGGACATGAAGTCGATCTTCGTGACCAAGTCCGCCTCCGGCGTCACCGGCCCGCTGCTCTCCATGTAACCGTACACTGCTCCTTGTGCGGGGAGCCCGGGACCGATCACGCGAGACATGCGGCCGCTGGCCGGGTCGTATTCGTAGTCCGCGTCGTAATCGGCGCCGATGTCGAGGCCGGTCAGCCGGCTGCCGGCGGTCGGGTCCATCGTACGGGTGATCGTCTTGCTGAACAGGCCGGTGATTTGCTCGCTGATCTGCTGCGGCCACTGCGTGTAGTCGAACGTGTGGTCCGTCGCGTCGGTGCGGTTGTCCGTCACGCTGGCGAGCTGGCCGAGGCGGGTGTAGGTGAACTCGATGTCGGGATCGATGGTCGGCGTATCGGAGTAGTTGATCGACGATATCTCGCCGGTCGCCATGTTGTAGTCATACCTGGTTGAGCTGCTGCGGGCCCAGACTCGGAACCACAACTTCCCGTACTCTTTGTAGAAGTAGTCCACTTGCTCTCCGTCGGCGTACTCTTTCTCATCGAGCAGGCCAGTGGCGGTGTCGTAGTGCCAGATGGTCGTATCGCCGTCGTCGTGTGTCTTGCCAGGCCAAGTCGGGCCGGTGAAGTCGTCCGTGCCGCGAAAGGTCGTCAGCTTCCAGCGCTGGCCAAAGTCGTCGTATTCGATCAGCACCGGCTGTGGGACTTCGCCCCAGGACTTTTCCATGCGGCCGTGCTGCTCGTAGCCGTAGTACGTCATCTTGCCGCCCGGATTCATAACCGACATCACCTGTCCGGCCCCTGGCACACCGTCGCCGAAGTAGGCGTAGGTTGTCTGGTCACCGTGCTGGTTTTGGACCCACTCGACCTGGCCGAGCGCGTTGAAGTTGGTGGTGGTCATGTTGCCACGGCCATCGGTCATGTCGGTCTGGCGGCCAAAGTCGTCGTAGTCGTATGTGTGCGTGATGCCTGACTTGGTCGTCACGGAACGCAGCAGACCGTTCTCACTGGTCGAAACGATGGGCGTGCTCGTGTCCGGCTCTACTGTCGTCTGCTCGACGGTCGCGTCATCCCAGGTTGTCCGGGTCTCAGACGTAGTGATCTCCGTCGCAACGACGGCTCCATCCCGAATGTACTCGACGTGCCTCTCAACCTTGCGCGTCAGAAGCTCGCTTGGGGCAGCGAACGTCGGATACCCCGTCAAACGCTCGCGCTGGTACGTGATGACCTTGTCCTGGTCCGTGTTATCCGTGGCGTAGGCCGTGGTCTTGGTCTCTCGCCACCACTTTCCATCACCAAGGTCATCGACGTACTTCGTCTCCGTCTCGGTGAAACGATCCGTGCTGTCAGCCTGAAAACCTGCCACGCCATTGAGGTTCAACCCGGATCGGACCACGTAGTCCATGTTGTCAACGTACTCGTAGTACGTGGTGGGCTGAGCAGTTCGGGTGACCTTATCAAGGCGACCAGTATCATCGTTGTAGTAATAGGTCGTTGTTATCGTTGTTATGGGGGGGCTGGCATTTGGATAGCTGGGTCGCTCCTCTACGTAGATTCGCCCAAGACGGTCATACTTGGTTGAGGTCTTTCGATTCCACGAGGCTGGGTCCGGAGTTGTCGTACCGTCCAGGACGTACGTCGTCTGAAAGCCGTCGGCAGCCTCATACACATACGCCCGCGCGACAACACCCGTGCCGCCGACCGATTTGATCCGGCCGTCGCAATAGTAGGACGCGATCTCGGTCCCGTTGTCCGGGCGCGTGATCGTGACCAATCGGCCGCCTTCCGGCGTGGTGCCATATTGATTCGTCGTCGTCAGGTCAGCAGCGTCCGTCTCACTGACCAGCCGACCGGCCAGATCGTATTGCTGCGTGCTTTCCAGCGGTGTAGCGCCGCTCTCGTTCACGACGGTCCGCACGATGCGCTGGCTTTGCCCTGCGTCGTACTCGTAGTAGAAGTTCGTCGTAATGTCGGAGCCGGACAGGGCACCACCGTCGTAGTTTTGAATCGTCTCAGTGAGCCGGCCGAGCCCGTCATAGGTGTACTTCGTCGCGACGCCCGCGGTGTCCGTCACAATTCGGCTGCCACAGCAGTCGAAGTCGCTCCAATCTGTTTCCGCGTGTGTCCCGTTGGAGTGGTAGACGCCGGTTTCGCGGCCATTGTCATCGTATTCGCGCAGCGTCCAGGCAACCCGCCTGCTCGACGGAAATGCGGTTGCCGGGTCAGCGCCGCCGGCAGAGACATACGTCTCTTCCAACACGCGATTGCCGGCACTGTCAAAGACGAGCGTTTCCTGCGCGGCCTCGCCGGCCGGGTAGGTCACGGTGGCGCCGTCGTTAAAGGAATACCCGTGGCTGATCAGCGTGCGGCTGTATGTGCCTGCGGTTCCTGGATCTGGATCGTACTGAGGGGACGTCGTGTTGTCGTCCAATGAGCCGAGTTCTTCGTAATCGTATTGATCGAACCGGTCGTCCGGGTAACACACAGCCATAATCCGCTCGTCGTGATCCAGATCGAGCCATGTTATGGTCCTCAAGTGATCCAGTGGTTCAGGGTACTCAAAGTAGCGCTTGGTCCATATCTTCAGCACGTCCGGATCACCTGCAACGTAGAAGTAGGAATACTCAGTGCGCGCGACCCCGTAGCTATCTGCGTATTCGATCACGCTCGCCACGCGACCGCGCTCGACGTCGTGGGTTTTGGTCTCGTCGGTGAAGTACGTCGTCACGACGGCCGTCACGCCAGGACTTTCGGCTGTGTAGTTGGTGACGAATGCGTCCAGGTCTGCTGGTACCGCCTCATCCTTCCAGCCACGAATCTCCGTCAGCGTCAGCAGGTCATCGTTCGCATCGAACGTGTGCCGATAGCCGACCCATGAGCCGTCCGGGTAGACGATCAAGCCCAGGCGACCCTCTTCCAGGCCCGTTCCAGTCCCGTAGTAGTAATAGTCCGTATCGAGCGTATGCTGCGGATCGCCGTCGTAGCTCACGGCGCGCTGGATCGGGCGCTTGTCATCGAAGGCACCTTCCCAGGTCTCCACGATGTATCGCGTCGTGTGATAGCCGCCTGCCGTATAGGTCTGCGCTTCGTACGTGCGCATCCAGACGTCTGTCTGAACCTCTTCCCATTCCACAACCTCGTACCGCTCGGCACCCTGACCATCATCATCAGTCGTGAGTTCCCACGTCCAGTGCGTGTCAGGCACAAGCTCTGTATACGTATATTGGTAACTCGTCTGAAGCGTTTCGGTGCCGGTTCCAGTGTCGACCAGGTACTTCGAGACAGTCAGTTCGTTTCCTTCGAAGGGCGCTCCTTGGTTCTGCACCCGCCATATGATGAACGGCCAGTCGGCCGGCGGCACGTAGAAATCACCGTCTTTCGGCCACCCGTAGTCGGCGGGAGCCCTGTAGAATCGGATTTCATATACGTCACCCTCACCGTCCGGTTCCTCGCCATAGTTATCGTCAAGGTGCACGTCGACGATATCCGCCAGGATTCCCGGGGTTTGGATCTGGCGCAGCGCGAGATTGTCCTCTATTACATCCAGGCCGTTCGCGGTCATGGGGAAGTGCAGGCTGCTGCGTTTGCCGAGTTCGTAGCCGCCACGTTCACTCAATAACCATAACGTCCCTGCGGACCTGCCGTCCGGCAGTGTTCCAACGTTGATGCGGACATCCACGCTTCCGAGAACTGCGTAACCGCTGCCCACTCCCCCGCCAGTATTACCACAGCAATTCTCGCCGCGATTGCCGCCGTCGTTTGGGTCATCTTTCAGGTCGCGCGCGCCAAGGACCTCTAGAGGCTCACGCATCTTGCAGGCTGTATCCAGTGGATGTGTTGCGACGACCGTGACCTTGCCGTCCCCGGTTGGCTTCTCGGTGGCCCTGATTAGGCAGTAGAAGGTCGGATTGGACGGCGTTCCCTCGCGCCAGGCGCGTACCTTCTCGACCTCGCCCTCATCGCCCTCAAACGTAAATACGTCTTCAGTCTGATCCTCGGACAGGTCGCCGCAGAACTTTACCGTTGCCTTGGCCATTTCACCGGGACACAGCTCGTCTGGCTCAAGTGTCATGCGGCCATCACCGCAGTCTACGCGAACACGTGTGTCACCACTGTAGTCAATATCGTCACCCTCGCACATCGCCATGTCCCACACACTTACGCGTACGGTGAAGAGGCCCTTCTTGACGGCTTTGCATCGATAGTTGCACGGAAGCTGGTACTCCGGTGGCAGCGGTTCCTCCTGCCCAGCATCGCCAAAAAGCTCCCATTCCGGGGGTAGAATGCCATCCGGTTGAACGGGATTCCTCCACTCACATGGTCCGGCCGGTCCAACCGCGTAGTCCTTGTCTTTGGGCTCATGATAAAAGTGAAGTACGGTCCCCGAGCAGACGTAAATGGGTACATCGCAGCTCGCGCCCCACCAGATGCCATCGCACCGACAACAATCCCAGATGGGACCCACAAAGTCGTCGCTCTCGATTCGCCAGACATGGATTGTTCCGTAGATGGGCCCCGCCACGCCGCCGAGGGGCTCACAGATGCACACAAACGGGTCCATGAATGGTCCATAGTAATAAATACACGGATCGACCGGTACCAGCTCGCAAATGCTTGGGTCAATGGGATCTGCGGCGACGAACTGCCCGCTGAAGATCACAGCGATGAGTGCCAGCACGAGTGAGCAATACGCGTGACCCTTGGAGGCGCGCGCTGCATCGTGCTGGCTAGCGAAGCTGACCTCGGCATGGCCTAGAGGGCCCCTACGGAACGAAGAACGAGTCTTGGCACACAGGCATCCGCCATTCATCACAAACCCTCCTTCTCAAAAGTGGTTTCCAGTTACTACTCCGGCCGTCAAAGGTTGCACTTGTCTAAACGCCGAATTGCCGTGGTTTCTCGTTCCGATCCGATTGTTGAATGTCCAACACATAGTGGCCGGAGTAGTAATCTGCTCCGTTTTCGGCTGACCAATCGATGCACAGCATGCACGTGCTGTGTCGAACATGCTCGGGAAGATGCCGTCCCTTTCGGATCGGTGCCGTGAGCTGCGATCGCTCCACGACTCACAACCGAATGGCGTGCAAGGCAGCACATCCACGAACAGATGTCGAGAATCACTCCGGCGTGTGCAGCCGCGACTGCGTGTGTGCCGGCAGCCGCCCCGACCAGGATGCCCCAGATTCTCACGATCCGCACTCCCTCTCCTTCCACAGCTTATCAGCACACGTTCCATTCGGGCGTTCTGTCCGTGGCCGGGCAGATCCGGCCGGGCTGAACATCGCGCCCCATAGTGCGACCAACGCCATCCATCGCCGGCGCGCGCATGAAATCCGGAAAAATCTCAAAAAACATGCGCGCGCCCGGTGCCACCCCAGTCGCCGTCGGTGCTCCTATGCCAGAAACCGCCCCGATCAACACGCCCCACACTCCCTCTTCTCACACACCCTCGCCTCCCGCAGCGCAACAATTCATGCGCCACACCGGGACGCCCAATCACATAACCACGGCGCGGCGCACAACTGCCGTGCGCCGCCCGAACGAACCCCCGGCGTTACATCATCGCCGGTTACGGAAAAAATCCCTCCGCCGTTCAGCGTCCTTCTAACGGCCGCCGGCCTCGGCGTCAAGAAAAAAATCGAGAGAAAAAGGGCCTGGTACAGGCTGCGGCCCCGCTGGCGGTGAACGTGCGCCGCGGACGACCACGGGGTCTGCCTCTCAACGCTACGCCCCGCCTCAGCCGCGCCATATTCGCGGCAACCATCGAAAAGCCGGACACAGCAGGAATGACGGCCAATTGACAACAACCGTCAACATCCGTGAAATCTCGTATTGCTGGGGGCGCGCGGCGCCGCCAGTTTGCCTCTCAACCGATGGTTCGCGACGACGAGGTCGAGCGTATCGCTGTGCAGGCCGCAATCGCGCACGAAGAGGCCCAGGGGCGGCAGGTCGAAAGCGTGGAAGCCCAGAACCGCGGCTTCGACCTGATCTCCCGGCGACCGCACCCGGAAGACCCGGGCACGGCAATCGACGTTCGTTTCATCGAGGTGAAGGGCCGCGCAGGCATCGGCGAGGTCGCGCTCACGACGAACGAGTACAAGACCGCGGAGCGGCTCAGGAACGACTTCTGGCTTTATGTCGTATACAACTGCGGGTCGAGCCCCGAGGTCCACGCTATCCGCAACCCGGCCCGGCTCGGCTGGCAACCGACTGTAAAGGTCGAGCATTACCACGTCGGACCGCAGGAGATCCTCGCGGCGGCACATGACACCCGCGCTTCGGAGAGTTCGTGATGCAGGACAAACACACGGATTGTGAGATCGTAGCTCAGCCGATTTCCGCCATCGTGAAAGGCGGGCTACGCTCCATCGCTGCGTCGTTCCCCGGTTTTGCGTCGCTCGGCCAGGCGTGGAATGAGTACGAGACTCATCGCACGTCAAGTCGCATTCAAGAGCTCTTGAACAATCTGAAGGCTGAGCTCGAGAGAATGGGGCTAAGCGTCGCCGAGGACAGCGAGGCTGTTAGACGATGCCACGTCTTTCCGGAACTGCTTGAAATCGCGATCGAGAAGGTGCGCAGGGAGTACGGGGAGTCGAAGCGGGCCACTTACGCGCGGGTGCTGGCGAGATTCCTGGTCGGTGGCAATGAACGCGGGCATGAGGAGAAAGTAGCACTTCTCGAGAGCCTGGACTCGCTGTCGGAAAGGGACCTTGAGGTTCTCCTGTTGTTCCGCGGCAAGGAGGAGGCCCAAATCGGCGACATTCGGTGGCGAGAGCTCGGTCTACCAGGCGACCTGTCGAACCAACTTTGGGAGCTCACATGCCACCTAGCGAAACTGGAGTCGAGGGGGCTGCTTCTCAAGGTCTCGCAGGGAACCGGCGTCGTGTACGTCCGAGATGGGCTGACGGCGGCTGCGGCAAGATCACAAGAAAGTAGGTATCGACTTCTTCCACTTGGTGTGAGGCTGCTGGATGTGCTGTCCTAAGCGGCCTACGACGGTGGAGCTGAGAGCGCAGTAAAGGATTTCGCGCCCGGGAGCGCGCACGTTGCGCTAAGTGTATAGACAGTCCATACTTGCTCGTAGTTGTAGACATCCAAGAAAAGGAGCAAGTATGGACACGGAAGTCTGGCGGGTGCTTTGAGCGGCCGTGCGTTCGGCCGATCGACGCGTGCCCCGTAAAGGTCGGCGAACCGAATACAGCGACGCACTGATCGTCCGCATGCTGCTCTGGGCGGTTTGGCACGACCGACCCTTGTGTTGGGCCTGCGAGCGGCGTCATTACAACACGCTGTTCCGTCCGCCGCAACTGCCTTCGGTCTCGCAATTCTGTCGACGCGTCAAGACGCCGCGCGTCCAGGCGCGGCTGCAGGTCCGGTACGGAGTTGATCCGCTGGATGAAGTCCGCCAGCCCCACTCGCATCAACTCCGTCACGTCGACCCAGAGGGGATTGTCCTTCATCTTCGTGGGCGAGTAGAACTCAAAAACCTGGTCTTCCAGGTGGAAGTGCAGCCCAGTGAAAGCCTGGGCGTGCCCGTCGAAGAACAGCGGCGGCTTGCCTCGCACGATGCCGTACAGAGTCGTGATCCGCTGCTGACCGTCGAGCAGCAGCTTGACGGCCCCGGACGCAAGCTGGCCGTCGCCCCGCACGTCCGCACTTTCGGTCTTCGTTTCCCAGACGAGCAAACTGCCGACGGGGTGCTTGTGGTAGAGCGAGTGCATGAGCCCACGGACTTGCTCGCGGTTCCAGACGTAGCCCCGTTGAAACTCGGGAAGGGCCATCGAGCCGAGGTCGATCTGATCCAGGACAGTCGCGATCTTCATCGCCACATCTCAAAATGAGCCTTCGTCGGTGTGAACGCCAGCCCCGACGCGGGTGACCGTTAGTGTAACTGGTCAAATAAGCGACTGAAATAGGGGAGCTTATGGCTGCCGGAGCGTTCGCCGTCGGGGACGGGATTTCCTCCCGCTGGAAAGGCAGCTGACGCGCGGCCCGGCCGAGTCAATCCAGCCTGGCCCGACTGCGGAAGGTGAGAGGGACATTACTAATGCTGGTAGCGGGTTACCGAATAGCTCCGGCGATTGGACCGGCGAACGACGTGTCTTGTGGAGGCAGGTCCCCGCCGACTAACGCGACCACCATGCAGAAGCACGCTTGCAAGCCACGTGAAGACCATTAACGCCCATTCGGCACGCGCGGGATGGCGTGACATCCCTGCTGAGCCACCGGAGGTCTGTTGTGAGTGCAAAACTCACCGGCGGAATTCAAGGCCCTCGCCGGATTCCAACCGCAGCAGCTGCAGCTGAAGGCTCTCGCGCCCTTCAGGATCGCGCTCCCATGTGGCGGAGTCCGGATTCACGCGGGCTCGCAGTTCCTGCACCTGGCGAATGGCGCACACCAATCCCGCTTCGCCCTGGTCGAAGAGAATGCCCAGCAGTTTCTCGACATAGCCGCCGTAGCCCGGAAGAGCGAACGCAAACGGGCACGGTTCCCGGAGCCGCTCGTCCTGATCGACTGGACCGACCTGGGCGACGAGGCCGCCGGGACCGAGGAGGTGCTGCACTACGTCCATGACGCGCTGGGCAGTGTGGTCGGGCTGACGGACGCGGGCGACCCGGACGCCACGCCGGAACCGGTCCCGCCGAAGCTCGTCGAGCGGTACGACTACGACCCCTACGGCAAGACCTACGTCGAAAGCTGGGACGCCACCAAGCAAGCCGCGGCTGGGGTCCCAGGACTGGACGCAGACACGCCACCCCGTCCAGCGTGGGGCGGCGCGCGCCAGCGGCGCTCATGACTATCGCCGCACGGTCAACACGGCCGTGAACATGCACGGCGACTCTGACTCCGTGGGCTGCATCGCCGGGGCCATCAGCGGGGCGTTCAACGACATGGACGCGATCCCCGCGGATTGGCGGACCACCGTCGAGCAGGCGGATCACCTCATGGAAACCGCTCGGGCGCTCCTCGATTTCGCCTCTGCCAGGTAGTGCGGCCACGTATGTTCGGTTGTCAATGCCCCGCGTTTTTGTTTTGATTGGTCCCCATGAGACTGCTCTACGTCACCGATCTTCACGGGCACCACGCCAAGTACCGGCAGGTTCTCCGCATCGCCCGCGACCGGAGCGTCGACGTCGTCGTCAACGGCGGGGACATGTTGCCCAAGTCCGGCGACCTGCACGCGGTGCAGGCCGAGTTCTTCGACCGGTTCCTCGATCCGCACCTGGGTGAGTACGACGCGGCCGGGATGCGCTACGTGGCGCTGCTGGGCAACGATGATCTCCGCGTGTGCGACGAGCGGTTTGACGAGATCTGCTCCCGCCATCCGATGACGGCGAACCTGGCCCAGACGCGCCTGGAACTCGGCGATTCCGACCTGATCGGCATGAACTGGGTGGTGGATTACCCGTTCCGCCTGAAGGACCGCTGCCGCATGGATACGGAGAGCTATCACTTCGGTCCGCAGCTCGGGTCCGCCTTGCTCTCCCGGCCCGACGGCTTCGAGGATGTGCCCGATTGGCCGACGCAGGCGCGTTCATGGCCAACCATTGAGGAGGAACTCGACCGCCTGCCGTCGCCGCGGAAGCCGGAAACGGCGATCTACGTCATCCACATGCCCCCGACAAACCTCGGGCTGGACGTGTGCGTGAGCGGGGACGCCGTCGGCTCCGAGGCGGTGCATTGGTTCATCGAGCGCCGCCAGCCGCTCCTGACGCTGCACGGGCACATCCACGAGTCCCCCGATGTGAGCGGCAGCTGGCGGGCCAGGCTTGGCCGGACGTGGTGTGTGCAGCCAGGGCAGATGAGACCCCTCTCCACCGTGTTGATCGAGCTGCCGGAGATGACGATGGAGCGGATCGTCATGTAGCGCCGATCGCCTCTGCCGTGCGCAGACGTTCGCCGAATCGGCTGGGTGGACATTCGAGGCCGCGATCTGCCGCTCTTCGTGACACCGCTCGCGATCGCACGCCACGGCGTGGAACTCGTGGCCACGGTGGACAAGCGCGGCGTGGTCCCCGGCACAGCGTCGGTCAACGCGGGCGTGGATCTGAGTTTCCTGCATGGCGCGCATCAGCAATCCGGCCTGCGGTTCCGCGTGGTGGGACATCGCAGCCCGATCCGGTTCGTTTCAATCGACGGAAACGTGTCAGCGGCATTTCTGTCCGGCGTGCGCAAGGTCATCGAGACGAAGCTGTAGTCTCATCGGACCCACGGGCATCTGTGGTACTCTGCATCCGAGCTGTGCGAATTGTCTCTACCGCGACGCTGGCAAGCTCGCGGGCAAGCCATGGCGTGAGTTCTTCCCCCCAATGCTGCCCCACGATTGCCTCGGCGTGCTGAACCGTGAGTTGCTCGTCCGCGACGGCGGCGGCGAAGTGGCGGGCGATCTCCGGCCACGTGTGCTTGTCGATGAGTGACCCCCAGTTGTCCGCCAACCGGAACATCACGAGTTCCGCGGGCGGTGGCTTGTTTGCCCGCTCGCCCTCGGTGCGTCGCAGGCATCGTACTGTGATTGTGGCAAAAGCGAGGAATCTCTGGCCCTCGTCCGTGGTTTTCGCGCAGGGCATCAGATCTGATCCGCACAGCCAACGGCGAGAAACTGCCAGCCAGGCACCGTACGCCAGCTGGGCCTCGTCGAAATCGGGTGTCGTTTCAGCCATTTCGGCGACCCCCTGAATCAGCTTTGAGGGCCACTCGGACGTGAATTGCGTTTCCGGAGGCGGGGGTAGCAGAGGGCTAAGTTGTGCCCTTGCGCTGGATTCCGCAAAGGCACCCTTGATGGCGCGAGCAAAGAGCATTGCCCCGCGATACAGCGGGTCCCACCGGGCGGGATCAGGTACCACGAATCCCATCACGTCACCTCGGTCAATGCCGCGGGGCTGCCCGGGTCAGCGTCAGCGCGGCGCGCCTGCTCGGTCCTGTTCCTATCAAGCCTCCCGAAACAGTCAGGTCTGCGTTGAAACCGCTTGGGCCAACTGAATCCCTCCGGCAACTCGGCGATGACGCCGTTGTTGTCGACGTGTCGGCTCAGCGCCGCCGCCAGTTCGACGCAGAATCGGAGCGTGTCGGTGAGCGTTGGGCGATACCCGTGTCGGCGGGCCAGCGGCCGAATGGCGTCGATATCGTCCGCGGAGAGCGCCCGCACATGGGCGTTGAGTAGGTCCACTCTTGGCATATCAAATCCTTTCACTGTCCGGCTGCCG
>SDBV01005874.1_pt1 | contig 17194 bp, 15 predicted proteins | sample 2277081 | NCBI WGS metagenome assembly SDBV01 (sample SAMN10402039, study PRJNA504765) | marine sediment metagenome | isolation source: marine sediment core GS10_PC15, 223 cmbsf | place: Arctic Ocean: Southern Knipovich Ridge | collected 2010 | reverse complement strand
TTTTAATATAACTCTTAATTGTTCTTTTGATAATGGTTTAATATTTTTAGAGCTATAATTAAAACATTCACTTTTTTTAGCTCCTTTATAACTATTTCTTTTTATATCAATATCCGGGATCATTATCGGTGAAATTATAATAAACATGTCCTTTGTTTCTAAAGCAAAGTTTGATTCTTCTTCTGTCATTAAATCTTCATACATTTTTTCTCCTGGCCTTAGTCCAATAATTTTCTTTTGAATTTGCCCTTGTTGTAAATTATTTTCAGATGCTTTTTTTTCAATAACTATATCAATAAGATCTTTTAATATAAAAATAGGCATTTTAAGAATAAATATTTCTCCTCCTTGCATTTCATTTGCTGTTTCTAAAACAAGCTGTACTGCTTGTCTTAGTGACATTATAAATCTAGTCATATTAGGATCAGTTATAGTAATAGAACTGCCATTTTCTATTTGTTTTTTGAATAAATCAATTACAGAACCTCTTGAACCAATTACATTTCCAAATCTTACTGAAGAAAATATTGTTCTTTTATTACCTTTAAAATATTGAGCTGAGGATATTAATCTTTCAGCTAATAATTTTGTAGCACCCATTGTATTTATTGTATTAGTAACCTTGTCTGTGCTAATATTGACTACTTTTTTAACATTAGCAGCCAATGCTGCATCAATAATGTTTTGAGTTCCATAAACATTGGTTTTAACTGCTTCAAATGGATTATATTCGCAAGAAGGAACGTGCTTTAAAGCTGCTGCATGAAAAACAATATCTACATTTTCCATTGCCATAATAAGTCTTTCTTTATCTCTTATATCTCCTAATAAAAATCTTAATCTAATATCTTTAAGTTCGTGTTGCATATGAAATAATTCTGTTTCTCTGTTATCAAAGATTCTTATCTGTTTTGGAGAATATTTCAGAAGCTGTCTAACTATTTCTGAACCTATAGAACCAACTCCTCCGGTTACAATAATAGTTTTATTTTTAAATATATTTTGCATTTTTACACACTCCTATAATTTTTAAAAAAAGATTTAATAACAGAAATTATAAAATTTAATTCTTTCTTGCTTAAGCTCGGATATAAAGGAAGAGTCAAAACTGTTTTTGATAAATGTTCACTTTTAGGAAGAGAGCCTTCTTTATAACCATATTTATTTTTGTAAATTGTTTTTAGATGGACTGGATTAAAATATATCTTACTCATTATTCCTTTTTCTTCTAAATATTTTTGTAAATTATCTCTTGTTTTTTTATTTAGTAATTTAATAGTATACATCTGGTAAACAGAGTAATGCTTTGTTATCTTCTTAGGAAATGATATGTCCTTAATCTTTGATAAGTGCTCATTAAGATAACATGCTTTTTTTCTTCTTAACTTGATTAATTTATCAATTTTATTAAGTTGTGATAAACCTAATGCTGTCAATATTGTGGACATACGAAAATTATATCCTATATGAGTATAATCACTATCATCAATCGAATAAAAATAATTTTTGGATAATGCCACACGACCATGCGATCTTATTAATTTTAATTTTTCATAGATTTTTCCTGAATCTGTAACAACAACACCTCCTTCGCCTGTGCTTATGATTTTATTTTGACAAAAACTAAATATTGCAGAATGACCAAATGTTCCTATCTTTTTCTTATTTATATGGGATCCTAAAGCTTCTGCTGCGTCCTCTATCAATAAAATTTTATGTTCATTTGCAATTTGTCTTAATTTTTCAATATCTTTAGATGGAAATCCTCCATAGTGCAAAGCTATAATTGCCCTAGTTTTTTTTGTAATCTTTTTTTTCACATCTTCTACATCTAAACCTAATGTATCTTCTTCTGATTCTGCAAAAATAGGAATTCCTCCTGCCAAAACAACTGTATTAACAGTTGCTATAAATGTAAAAGACGGAACAATTACTTCTTTACTTTTAATATTGTGTGCAATAAGTAAAGAATATAAAGCTGATGTTCCAGAATTAAAAGTTAAAGCATATTTCGTTCCTATATACTTAGCAATGGTACTTTCAAATTTTCCTATTTCTGGTCCTTCTGCCCAATATGTCCCTCTCTTAATTACCTCAGAAACTACCTTAATATCTTCTTTATCTGAATATGTTTTAAATAAAGGGATTTTCTATACCTTTTATTTTTTACCAATTTTTTTAATAATTTTTACAGGAACCCCTACAGCTATAACATTATCTGGAATATTTTTATTTACGAAACTAAATGCTCCTACTATCGAATTTCTACCTATAGTTACTCCAGGCATTACAACACTATGGCTTCCTAACTTACAATTTTTTTTAAATATTATCTTCCCATGTTTATCATCAATAGTACTAATACTATATATTGAACAATGGCTTCCTATTTGAACATCTTCTTGTATTTCAACCCCTGTTTTTGCATTAATGTAAGTAAAGGCTCCAATGTCTGTATTTCTACCTAATGTTAGTCCTTCGACTCTTTGAACCATCCAGTTCCATTTAGTCAATTCTCCTTCCTTGACTTCGGGTTTTTTCCAATTTTTAAATCTGTCCATTTTTATCAACCTCAGTATGTTATTTGTTTTTGCAATAATCTTTTATCAAACTTCATTCCGGTAAGGATCTTAGCTACTTTTTCTCCTGTTTTGTCATCTCCGTAAGGATTCCTGCATTTTTTGACCTTCATTAAAAACTTTTTATCATAAAGCGCTTTTTTGACAGATTTCAAGATATCTTTTTTATTATAACCAGCATCAATCACATTGCACGCCCTTTCTCTTCCTTCCTGTCTTTTTCCGACATTGATAACAGGCAGTTTAAATGAAGGGGCCTCGATTATTCCACTGCTTGAATTACCAATCATAATAGAGACATATTTCATCATATTCATGAAATCACCATGATCTATGTTCTTGAAAGTCTTGATATTCTTGTTCCCTTTTGCAAATCTCTTGATGACTTTGATCATCCTTCTGCCGCCTGCATCAGCATTTGGGAATATCACAGCAGCCTGCTTGTCAAGTTCATTAACAGCAGACATTATTGATTCTATTGCTCTGATTGATCCTTTAACTTCAGTTGTGACCGGATGGAACAAGATAAGAATAGTTTCCCTGTCCTCTAATCCTAATTTCTCAAACAAATCCTTTTTTTCTAGGTATTTTCTATTCATTATTGAATCCAATCCAGGAGCACCTACATGGAAAACCCTTGATTTCTCCTCTCCCATCTTTATTAATCTGTCATAGCTTTTCTTTGTTGCAGCAAAATTCAAACTTGATAACTTGCTGATAGCATGCCTTGCAGAATCATCCAAATGCCCACCCACAGATCTGTCGCCAGCATGCATCTGCGCAACAGGGATATTCATATAAAAACAGGCAAGAGCTGCTCCAAATACCTCAACTCTGTCGCCTAAAATCAAGACAATATCTGGTTTCAGTTTTCTAAATACTTTGGTGAACTTTCCAACAGCTTTTCCAAGCAGCTTGCTCATCCCTTCATTAGTGTCATCAGATAAAGGCAATTTCACTTTTGCATTAATCTTAAACCTGTCTTTTAAGATCTCTTTTACAGAGCTTCCAAATACTTTGCTAAGATGAGAGCCTGTAACAACTGTCTGTAGCTTCATGCTTTTGCTCTTATTGATTGCTTCCATCACAGGCTTCACTAACCCATATTCGCTTCTTGTTCCGCTTACAACCAATACTTTCTTCATTTTATTCCTCTGTAAAGCAAAAATGCCTCTGCAAAATCCTTTTTGCACTCCATTCCTCTGAACTGGGCATAGATCTTTACTCCAGACTTTGATCTTGCATGAGGATATTCCTTTATCTCACTCTGATATACTCCAAGGATATCCATCTTCTTTACAATATGCTTCCCAATATCAACAAAACTGTTTGGACTGAATCTTTTCTCTCCAGTTGTATATGTTGTGGATGAAGGAACTTCATAAAAATAAATCTCTTTAACATTTGAATTGTTTGGATTTGTCGCAACCAAGCTTGCTTCACTAACAATCTTATGGTCTTGGTTAGGATCATCTTGGTAATGTGTAAAAACAACAGAAGGATTTACTTCTTTGATAACTTCCCTCAACTTGCTTATTATCTTAAACACCGGCACAGCATCTAGATGCACAGAAGGCATGTCCAAAAAGAATGTTTTCTTGACACCCAACTTTTTGTTTGCTTCCAAAGCCTCTACTCTTCTTTTACTGCCCTCTTCTTTACTAAATCCCAGGCTCTTGACGGCTTCTGTCACAACGCATACATAGACATTCTTTCCTTCTTCAACTAATTTCAATATCGTGCCACCTACGCCAAGCACTTCATCATCAGGATGACATGCTATAACAAGTACATTATTTGTATCCAATAATCCCATAAACTTCTTTATTAATGACATATTCTCCTTTCTCCTCTATCACCTTATCAACCTCTTCCTTCATCCTCATAATTATCTTTTCCTTCTCTTCATCACTTGAATATGCTTCTTTGAACAGAAGTGAAGACATATAATAGTCCATCAGCTGTTCTGTTGTCTTGAAATGCATCGCATTCTCAAACACCTCCACTTTAACATCAGAAAAATACCTCTTGACAAGAAGAATAAACTCTTCATGGATCCTCGCTCTCCTGATCAAGGCCTTTTTGTCGATAGGCTTTCCAATTACTTTTTCATGCAGTTTCCAAAACTCTTCAGTATTGTTTGGAGTAGGTCCTGCAATAAACACCCTGCCTTTTTTCTTCAACAGACGGACAAACACCTTGATCAATTTCTTAGCATCAGTAACATAATATATTGCAAAACAGCTGTTAATCAGGTCAAATTCTTCATCTTCAAAAGGATAAGCATCATCCATGCTGTGATTCATGAACTTGACATTTGTTATTCCTTTTTCCTCAGTTCTTTCTTTTGCCTCGTCAAGCAGATCCTGCGCAATGTCAGTTGCAATTATCCCTCCTTGATTCTTCATAACTCCTCCAAAACTAAGTACTTGTTTTCCATTGCCGCATCCAACATCCAAAACTTTTTCTCCTGGCTTTACTTTAACTATCTCTAAAATCCATGGATCAATATCTTTTTCAGCCAATGTATCATGCAGATTTATCCTTGAACCAAGCTTCTTGTCAGTCTCATCATAACTTAACCCACCTTTGACATATTCTTCTTTAACCAAAGAATCCTTTTTAATACCCTTTTTAGCTCTTTTTCCAACAATCTCCTCTATTTTTTCAGGAGGAATTCCTGTTCCAGGTCTTTTTATGATTATCATCCCCTTTTCAATTATTTTTCCTTTGGGAATATCAACTTTAGCCACAATGCTTTTTCTTGTGACTTTTGCAGTTTCTTTCTCCTCCTTTGTCGGTTTCTTTACCCCATCACCCATTATTTCATCAGGAACTTCCATTTTCCTGCCCCCTCTTATTGCTGAAACCATCTCTTTTAACTCGGCTGGATCCAATGAAGCCGGATGATCAGGACCTTCCATATTTTTATCTAATGTAAAATGTTTTTCAATTACTGTTGCCCCTAATAAATTTGCCATGATTGGTATTTCTATACCCTCTGTATGATCAGAATAGCCTATTATACATCCTGTTTCTTTTTTTAGTGTTTCTAATACTTTTAAATTAACGTCTTGTTTTGGACAAGGATAATTAGTAGTACAATGAAGAAGAATTAATTGGTCATTGTGTTTTTTTATGATATTAACTGCTTCTTTTACTTCTTCTAAAGTTCCCATTCCTGTACTTAAAATTATTGGTTTTTGTTTTTTTGCTATTTTTTCTAAGTAAGGTAGATTGTTTAAATCTCCTGAACCTATCTTAAAGACAGGCATTAAGTCCTCTAAAAAATCAATAGCATCTTCTGTATGAGGGGTTGAAAAAAATACAATTCCTTTTTTATCACAATGATCTTTAAGTTCTTTTAATTCATCATAACTTAATTCTAATCCTTTAAGCATATCTAATTGGCTTTCTTGTTTTCCTGTGTTCTTTTTTTGGTACTCTGCCATCTCTACTTTTTCAGTAACAAGGTTTTCTGCTTTAAATGTTTGAAACTTAACAGCATCTGCTCCTGATTCTACAGCAGCGTCTATCAGTTTTTTAGCTAACCCTAAACTTCCATTATGATTAATTCCAGCTTCTGCTATTATAAACACAGGTTGATTAGTTCCAATCAATTTACTTCCTATTTTAATATCGGACATCTTAAAGACTCCATCCACTATCTACCACTATATTTTGTCCTGTTATGTATTTTGAAGCGTCTGACAATAAAAATATAAGAACTCCTGTTAAATCATCAGTGTTTGCCATTCTTTTGCCCAAAACAACATTTTCAGAGTATCTTTTAACAAATTTAGGGGGCTGATTATCAAAAACTCCTCCTGGTGAGATTGAATTAACTCTTATATTGTATTTTCCTAAATATGATGCTAAATATTTTGTCATATTAATTAATGCCCCTTTAATAGCAGAATATTCTACAGGCATAGTCATATCTGTTCCTTCATAAATATCAAATCTAGGAGCTTTAAAACCATAGATTGAAGCAATATTTATTATATTTCCTCTATTTTGTTTCACCATAATTTTTGAGATCTCTTTTGTTATCAAGAAATATCCTCCTAAATGCAAATTGATATTCTCACAGAAATCTTCATAAGAAACATCTTCAAACTTTCTTCCATAATTTTTATTTCGTGGATAAGCATTGTTTATAAGTGCATCGATTCTCTTAAATTTTTTAAGAGTAAATTTGATTATATTTTTTATATCACTTAATTTTGTAATATTACATTTTTGAAAAATAATATTCTTATTTTTTGTTTCTTGTTTTAATTGTTTAACAAAATTATTGCCCTTTTTTGTATCAATATCAACAATAACAACATTTGCCCCATTACTTGCACATATCTTTGAAAAAGAACTGCCCAATAGCCCAACGCCTCCTGTAATGATAACTGTTTTATTTGCTAAAGTGTTTTTTTGTTTCATCTTATGCTAACCTCTTAAACCCTGAATGTTGAATTGGCCCTTCTAATTTTTTTAAAAGAGTTTTTTTATCAAGTGAATCTTTTAAAATTCCAAATACTTCATCAACAGCATTCATATAATTATCAATAATTTTTTTTGAATGACTATATGAGACATAGACGCTCTTTGAGGCTAAATAGCCCCGTTTAAGCATTTCTTGAGTAAATAAAGTATGAAGTTCTTTACTTTTTTTATGTTGAATCACAAAAGTAGTTAAAGGCAAGATTCCCATTATCTTTACATCTAGTTTATGTTTTTCTGCAAGCCTTGTCCATCCTTTATTGATATAAGCACCCATTTTCATTAGGTGTTTTGGAACATTTTTCGCTTTAATTTTTTTAATCGTTGCAAGAGTTGCAGCAAGACCTACTCTTTCTGTCCAAAAAGTACTGCTGATAAAGCTTGTCTGTGCAGCATCCATTACTCTCTTAGTGCCAACAATAACTGACATAGGATACCCATTTCCAATAGATTTTCCATAAACAACAATATCAGGAGTAACATTATATTTCTCATAAGCTCCTCCTATATTCATCCTAAATCCTGATGTTATTTCATCAAAAATCAAGACTGCTCCTATTTTTTTAGCTATTTTTTTAGCTTCTTTTAAAAAATCATTTTGAGGTTCAGTATATCGAATAGGTTCAATAACAATTACACCAATATCTTTATTTTTTTTAACAATTTTCTTTAGCTTAGAAATATCATTATATTCAAAAGGAATTGCTGTTCCTTTTAATGCTCGTGGAACCCCTTTTGGTTCAAGACCAGGTAACAAATGACCATCTAAATTCTTATCATTTGATAAATTTGATGAAAGATACCAATCATGCCATCCATGGTAACCACAAAAAGCAATTTTATCTTTTCCTGAATACGCTCTGGCAATTCTTACAGCAATAGTCATGGCTCCCCCGCCTGTCTTACCATATCTTACTCCTCCTGCCCAAGGATGTAATTTCAATAATAATTCAGCCAACTCAACTTCTTCTGGACTATTTAAAGTGCACATTGATCCGTCATCAATTGCTTTTTTAACAGCGTTATTCACATCATCATCAGAATAACCTAAAACACAAGCCCCAACACCCATTATAGACATATCTATGAATTTATTGCCATCTAAATCCCAGACTTCAACTCCTTTTGCTTTTTTAAAATACGAAGGCCATTGATCTGGCAAAAACATTTCTGAGCGTTTTGATAGTAATTGAGTTCCTCCAGGAATAATCTTTTTTGCTTTATTCCACAATTCTGTTCCTTTTTTTGTTTTCATCTTTTATACCCTTTAAATTTCATAAGAGCTTCTATTATGGCTATATCCATCTCTTCATCAACTTCAAAGAACTTATGTCTGTCAACTGGATAAGCTAAGGTTAATTCGTGATAAAAAGTTTTTTTTTGCTTTAGAAAATTTACATCTGAAATATAGATTGTTCCATCAGGACAATAAACATCTTCTATATCTTGCCTTCGTTTTGCTATTATTACCTCCCCGCCGAGGAAGGGTTTTATAAGTCCGTCTTTTTTTATTAACATTGCGAATTCAGGATGGGTTGATTCTAATTTAAATACACTCACAATAGATTTGGAAGATTTATGATTAGATAATATCTCTAATGCTTTGTCTATATCTTCAACAGTTCTTAAAGGAGAGGTTGGTTCAATTAAGATTATATAATCATATATATTTCCTTGTTCTTTAAGAAAATCTAAAGCATGCAATAGAACAGCCACACTAGAAGCAGTATCTGAAGCAAGTTCTTTTGGTCTCATAAATGGTACTTCAGCACCATATGTCTTTGAAACTTCTGCTATCTTTTTACCATCTGTAGAAACTATTAATTTATCTATGTATTTTGATTTCTTTCCTACATCAATACTCCACGCAATTAAGGGCTTACCATTTAACATCTTTATGTTTTTACCAGGAAAACCTTTGCTACCTTCTCTTGCAGGAATTATCGCCAATACTTTTTTGTTATTTATCATCTTAAATCTAATTTTGATTAACTATACCTAAAATTTTCTCATCCACATATTTACCATTACAAATTCTTACCTCTCTTTTGGTTCCTTCTTCTTCAAATCCAGATTTCTTAAATGCATTTATTGAACCTAGATTGGGTGCATAAATATAAGCAGTGAGCCTATGGAGATTGAGCGTATTGAAAGCATAACCAATTAATAGTTTTATAGCCTCAGTACCATATGCTTTACCCCAACAATCTTTGTCACCTATCATAATACCTATTTCTCCTATTTTATGATTAGAATCTATAGTCAATCGTATGTTGCCAATGTGTTTTTCATCTTTTTTCACAACTATTGCTAACAACATAGATCCTTTTGAATCAGATGTCTTTTTTACATATTCTTTTATAGAATCTAGTGTTTGCTCTGAAAATCTAGACTCTAGAAATTGAGTTACTTTTTTGTTATTCATCCATTTAAGATAATCTTCATTTACATCAGACAGTTTAATTTTACGAAGATATATTCTCTCCCCTTGGATTAAAATTTCATTTTCTTCCATTTTTATCATCATTTATTATGAAACTTATTTATGACCCATTAGTTCTAAAATATCATACTTCTCAAATTTATATGCCTTCAAAGTAGTTGATTCACTCCATAAACTTATTATCTTACCAAACTTACTCTTTATATCAGAAGTAATTTTTTCTAAATCTTCCAACTTTTTTGATATGATAATAACAGATAAATCCCATTCTCCACTAACACTAAATAGTTCAGCTACTCTTGGATGCTCTAAAAGATATTTGATAAATTTATCTACCTTTTGTTTTGAATGATTATTAAGTTTAATCTTTATATCTATTATATTATTAAATCCTAAACCTCTTGGTCTAATTTGTATTCTTGGATAGAAAATACTATTTTTCTCCATTTTTTTCATTCTTTTTTTTACAGAATCTATAGATAAATTTACTTCTTGAGCAATTTTTGTTAGGGAAGTTCTACAATTGTTTTGTAATATGTTCAAAATAATACAGTCTTTTTTATCTAAATCCTTCATTTTATCTTAAAAAAGACTATTTAATATATAAATCTTATGAAATTTTAAGGTTTTTTTCAAAAAAATCTTAAAATTTAAGATAAATCATAGAATTTAAATTAATTTCTTAATATGCTCTAAAATTCTTTTGCTAGCTCCACCATCTATCCGATACAAATAATGACTTATAAATTGTTCTCTATGCTTAATCAACTCTTCCATAAATTTTTTATCATTAAATGTAGTATTCACTCCTTTAAAAGTCTCTTTGACATTTGAGGCTCCTAATACAGCCTTGCTTTTAATCAAACTTTGTGAATAAATATTTTTTTTTGTCAGATCAACAACAATGGTAGGTTTTCCAAATGCTTGAGCGTCAATTGCACTAGTTGAATAAGCTGTTATAACTAAATCACAGCAATACAAAAGCTCATTAAAATCAACGTCCTTGACAATTCTAAAATTTTTTAATTTAATCTTTCTTGCTAAAACTTTATGAATCTTTATGTTTTTTTCATTAGGATGTATTTTGATCATAAAATTAACATCAAATTCTTTAACAGATTTGTAAACTGTTTTAAGAAAATCTATCTGATCAGAATCTTTATAAAAAGGTACAGAAGAAAGAAGTATCAATTTTTTTGATTTATTAAACCCATAAAGACTATATAACTTATACTTATCATAAATCTCCCCATAATGTTTGATTGTATCATATCTTATGTTTCCAACGGGAATTATCCATTCTTTCTTATAGTTTCCTTTATTTACAAGAAGGTTTTTTTGAAAATTACCGTATACAAAAGAAACATCCGGAATAGGGCAGTATGGTACTTTAACATCATTATCTTTTGAAATATCTTCTTTATTTTTTAGAGTATCAACATCTTCACTAAGGGCACCATGTTGTATAACTGTAACTTTTAACCTATTATTTTTTCCTAAAGCAGTTGCTATCCTTCCAAAAGGAGTAACTTCACAAGATAACACTACAATAGATGGTTTTTCGATCTTAATCTCTCTATCAATTGCTTTAAAAAACAAAAACATTTCATCAATATACCTCTCAAAAAAGAAAGAAATCTTTGGCTCTAATATTTTTCTTAAATTAACATCTTCATATACAAATAAGCTCTTTTTTTTAGCAAAATTCCACTTATTCAATAACATTTTTTTATCTTTTCTTATTGATAAAAAATCTCTTAATTTGATATATTTTTCAAATGGATGATATTCAGCATACTTATTCAATCTTTTAGTAAAATATTTTGTTCCTAATTGAAACCCAATTGGAACATCACTTACAACAATATTATATTCATTCTCTTTTCTAAATTCACTTATCAAATTTGTAAATCTTAAATCATCAATTTTCTTTTTTCCAGTAACTGAATCAATTGTTTCTCCCCAAACATATTCAGAAAACAAAAGTATTTTCTTTTTTCCATCATTCTTTCTTTTCTTATTGAATATACTTAAGAAACCCCAATAACCTTTTCTCATTAAAAATCTCAGAATCTTATAATTAAGAAATAGAGTAGGAACAATTTTTTCTTTAACTCTTTTTATTAGTTTATTGAAATTATTTTTTATTTTTACAACTTTGACATTTTTTGACTTTGCAACTGCTTTGATTATTGAACTTTCTAAATTTCCATCATCAATAAGAATTATTCTATGTGGTTTTTCTTTCTCAACAATCCTCAAGATTTTTTCAGTATTTATCATTACATCATTAAAGGATTCATAAAATATGGTTGATTCATAAAGATAGAATTCCATCATCCACCAAAGCGAAATATTTTTATAGACAAAATATTCTTTAAAATTTTTATTATCCTTTATTTTTTGATTTGGAAATTCTTTAATCCAATTAATTGTTTTTTTATTCAAATCTTCTTTCGTAGAATACTCTTCTAGTTTTTTATAATAAACACCCTTATTTTTTAATGAACTATAAACCTTATCATTAAGTGCAATAAATAGGTATTCTTTATTTTTTTGATCTTTAATAATTTTTTTAATATATTTTTCTTTATCGATAAATATAATGTTCATCTTGCAACATGCCTCACAGAATTACAAATAAACTTTACTTCTTTTTTACTTAAGTTTGATCTAAAAGGCAGATTAACAATCTCTTTTGCAGCAATTGATGAATTAATAAACTTTTCTTTTACCTTAGATGACGTATAAGCTTGGGTATAAGGTACAACATAATCAAAATCAAAACCCTTCCCTATACACAACCCCTTTTTTTCTAATCTTTTTATAAATTCTTTTCTATTTTTAACTCTTATTGTATAATGCGAATAACTTGAACACCTAATAATGGGAGCTCTAATAATTCTTTTAACATTTTCTAATTCTTTGTCATAGGTTTTAGCAAGAATTCTTCTCTTATCAATCATTTTCTTCAATTTTTTTAATTGGGCAAGCCCAATTCTTGCTTGTATATTCATATATCTTGATAAAAAATTTTTAGGCATTTCAATTTTTTTCAAATCCCAATTACTTATAAGTTTTCTATATCTTTTGTTTGAATAATATAACTTATATATAATTCCATAAACAAATCTATTAAATAAGATATAACTAAACAAAAACATTCCATATTTCTTTATGCATTTTACTATTCCATTTTTCTTAGAAAACTTATCTCTAAATTCTTTTAATCTATCATAAACATCTATTCTGTTAGTTGTTACAATACATCCATCAAATGTACACATCTGCTTTGCAATATTAAAACTAAAAAAAGCAGCATCACTATACTTTCCAACATCTTTAGTAAAAAGTGCAAGAGCAGCATCCTCTATAATAAAAACACCATTTCCAACAATCTTTCTGATATTCTTAATGTCAGTAGGATAACCATACATATGTGTAGGGATAATTGCTCCTGTTTTAGAAGATATCCTAATCTTACTTAAATCCATATTATAATCTTTTAAAGAAATATCTACAAATTTGGGAACATTTCCACTAGCAACAACAGCATTTGGAGCAACAATACAAGTATAGGCAGGAACAACAACTTCTTTATTTACAATGTCTTGTGATTTAAGCAATGCATAAATCCCTGTTCTTCCATAAGCAAAAGAAAGAGCATATCTACAGCCAATAAGTTTAGCAAATTCTTCTTCAAATTTTTTTACAGGGTTTTTCTTAAAACTAAAAACAGCTTTAATTTCATCTAGATTGAAATAAGGTTTTGTTTTTGAAATCATTTGTCCTCATAAATTTATTACTTTTTGGTAGCTTTATTATTTAAATGTTATGTTCTTATATGAGAAGTCAATATTTTCTCAAGTTTTTTAGTAATAACATCATAACTAGAATTCTCACAAGCCCAATTATATCCATTTTTCCCTATTTTTTTCATGATTTGTGGATTATCAAACAAATAAACAATTCTTCTAGCAAACTCTTTTACATCATATGACTTAATCAGATACCCATTTTTTCCATTTTGTATTGTATATTTATGTGAGGTTGTATCAAAAGCAATATATGGTTTTTCCATTGCAAGAGCTTCTGCACAAAGCTGGCCTTCCCATTTTGAAGCACTAACATATATATCACACATTCCATAATAATCAACAAGATCTTTTTCAGGAACAAGCCCTAATAGAATTGTGTGTTTATCAGAGATTGATTTGAGATAATCAAGATACTTATCATTCCAAAAACTTCCTCCAACAATAAGATATGTATCAGGAAATCTTTTTCTAACAATTCTTAAAACTTTAATCAATAGATCAATTCCTTTATACGGGGTAACCCTCCCCAAAGTAAAAATAATTTTCGCATTAGCTGGAATTTTAAGCTTTTTTCTAATTTTTTTACAATTGTTTTTATTAACGTTTTGCATGGAAAATCTTTTTAAATCAACACCATGCATTGGTAATATTTCAGCATTTTTGTTTTTATTCCATTTTTTAATGAATTCATTTGGAACTAAAGATTTTGTAACTCCTATTTTTGGAATAATTTTTTCAGTGAAATGTAAATATTTGTGGTATAATTTCTCAGTTATTCCTTTAACCATCCAGCTAGGGGGGGCACCCCAAAAATAAGCAACATGTGGTTTTTTATAAATCAAACTTCCTAATGAAACCAACAAATTCATAGGATAGATATGAGTCATTACAATATCATATTTTTTAACGCTTCTTATTGTTCTTAAAGCAACAATAGGATTATAACTAGTAAAAACAGATTTTTTTCTTGATTTAGAAAGCTTATTTGTTTTTGCTTTACAATCCTTTCTATTATCAAAAAAAGTATTTATTTCAACTTTATGATTTTTAGAAAGCCTATTGGCAATTTCTTTAATAACATTATCAATTCCACTTCCATATATGAATGTATGATGATATATCCCTATTTTCATTTAAAAAACCTAGGCATATTTCTTAATTATATTTGATATCATCTTGATATCTTTTTCTTTAATCTTTGTAGAAGAAGGCAAACTGATCCCTTTTTTACACAGCTCTTCAGAAACCGGAAATTTCTCATCTGTTTTGTAAGGGGGCATAACACTAAGGGGATAGAATAAAGGCCTTGTTTCAATATCTTTTTCTTTTAGTTCTTTTTCTATTTTATTTTTGTTATTCAATAATATAGAATAAATCCAACAAACATTTTTCGATTTTTTTTCTACGCTCTGCAGAGTTACTCCTTTTACATTTTTTAATATTTGATCATACAGTTTCGCATTCTTCCTTCTAGTTTTTATGAATTTGTCTATTCTTTCAAGCTGTGCTAAACCTATAGCAGCCTGTATATTTGTCATCCTATAGTTAAATCCAATAAAAGGATGCCAATATCTTTTTTTAGGATCCATACCTTGGTTCTTTAGTATATCCATTTTTTGAGCGAATTCTTTATTATTTGTAATACACATTCCACCCTCCCCTGTTGTGATGATTTTGTTTCCAAAAAAACTAAAACAAGCAATATCACCAAAACTACCTACTTTTTTTCCTTTGTATTCTGCACCATGGGCTTCAGCACAATCTTCTATAACAAATAAATTATGTTTTTTTGCAATTTCCATTATTTTGTTCATCTCACATGGATTTCCGTAAAGGTGAACAGGGATTATTGCTTTTGTTTTTTTACTTATTTTTTCTTCAATTTTATTGACATCAATATTCCATGTCTTTTTATCCACATCAACAAAAATAGGTTTTGCATTGCAATATTTAATAGAATTTGCAGTAGCAATAAAAGTTAAATTTGGAATAATAACTTCATCCCCTTTTTTAATCCCAAGAGCTGTTAAAGCAAGATGTAAAGCAGCGGTTCCATTAGAAGTAGAAATACCATACTTTACATTACAATATTCACTGAAAGCTTCTTCAAATTTTTTAACATACTTTCCTTTAGATGAAATCCAGTTGCTTTTTATACAATCATTAACATATTTTGACTCATTACCAGTTGTATCTGGTTCAGCTATTGGTATTTTCTTAAAATCTTTCGTCATGTTCTTTAATCATCTTCATATCTGATTTAATCATTATCTTTACAAGTTCTTCAAACTTTACTTTTGGTTTCCATCCGAGCTGTTTCATTGTTTTAGAAGGATCTCCTAATAATTTATCTACTTCGCTAGGCCTGAAAAATCTTTTGTCTATAGCAATAATAACTTTCCCTGTTTTTTTATTAATCCCTGCTTCTTCAAGCCCCTTCCCTTTCCATTCAATGTTAAATCCTAATTCTTTGCATGAAGCATCTACAAATTCTCTTACAGAATGTGTTTCGCCATTTGCAACAATGTAATCATCTGGTTTGTCTTGTTGTAACATTAACCACATGGCTTCAACATAGTCTGGCGCATATCCCCAATCTCTTTTTGCATTAAGATTTCCTAAATATAATTTATCTTTTAAACCAAGTTTGATTTCGCATAACGTCCTTGTAATTTTTCTTGTAACAAAATTTTTTCCTCTTCTAGGAGATTCATGATTAAATAAAATACCATTGCAGATAAACATATTATAAGATTCTCTATAATTCTTCATTATCCAGAAAGCATATACTTTTGCACAACCATATGGGCTTCTTGGATAAAAAGGTGTTGTTTCTTTTTGTGGTGTTTCTATTGCTTTACCAAACATTTCGCTTGAAGCAGCTTGATACACTTTTATTTTTGGATTTACTGCTCTAACAGCTTCTAATAGTTTTACAGCTCCTAACCCACTAACATCCCCTGTGTATACAGGTATATCAAAAGAAATTCTTACATGTGACTGAGCACCAAGATTATATATTTCATTTGGGTTTATTTCCTTTATTACTCTAAACAAAGAACTTGAATCTGCAAGATCTGCATAATGCAAGAAAATTTTAGATTTTTTATCTTCTTCAGGAGTATGCAGATGATCTATTCTTCCTGTGTTAAACGAAGAACTTCTTCTCATAATTCCATGGACTTCATAACCTTTTTCTAAAAGAAGTTCTGCCAAATAAGAACCATCTTGTCCGGTTATTCCAGTTATTAGTGCTTTTTTCATAATGATATATATTTTGTAACCTATTATAGAGATTTAAATATCTTTCTATATCTCTTTTATTATAATCAAAATAAATAACTTATAAAAGTTATGATTTCCTAGTTCTCAAGAACATCTTCATAAGTTTTTAAATAATTATTAATATTATCTTTTATTTCAAATCTCTTTAATTTGCTTTTAATAATTCGGTTATTATAAATTGATTTAACTCCTTTTGCAATACTATTTGCGCTTTTAGGTTTAACTAAAATATATTTACCTGAAACAACCTCTGGTAATGAATTTATATTTGAAACAACAACAGGTTTTCTCATTGCACATGCTTCTACAGCAGCAAAACCAAAACCATCTGTTAAACTAGGAACAACAACACAGTCAGATGCTTTAATATAATTTGGCAGTTCTTGATAACTTACAGGATCATGAATAATTACTTTATCTTTTATATTCAATTTTTTAATTAAATTTACTATGTAACTGTATCTTTTTTTGTAGGCTTTATCCTTGCTTACAATAGCTAATAACTTAGCAGAAGGTATTTTTTTGGATATTAATGGAACGGCTTTTATTAAATACTCTAATCCTTTGCTTGT
>SDBV01005873.1_pt1 | contig 17194 bp, 35 predicted proteins | sample 2277081 | NCBI WGS metagenome assembly SDBV01 (sample SAMN10402039, study PRJNA504765) | marine sediment metagenome | isolation source: marine sediment core GS10_PC15, 223 cmbsf | place: Arctic Ocean: Southern Knipovich Ridge | collected 2010 | reverse complement strand
GCCGAGCCATTGTATTAGGTTCGCCGCTTGAACACGCGGGTATACGGCAACCTTGACAGCCCCGTCAGACGCATGTGCCGTCTTTACATAAATAGTGATCGCCTCTCCGTTGGCTATCAAGTCGGGCATAAGCGTGAATCTAATGGGTGTGTCCGAGCCAAACGCCTCTTTGGCTATATTCACCAGCCCACCTTCGGCAACCTGACCGTTGATCGTCAGTCGCACGCTGATCGTGCCTGCGTCTTGATCGGGATCGTCGCCGCTACCCGTGCCGTCGCCCAGCACAACGAGAAACTTCCATTCGCCGGCAGTTGCGGCGTCGGCAGTCTTGTTATAGACAATGACACCAGTTTGCAGGTCACGTGCCGTGAATGCTTGATTTTCGATTGCCATGCTACGCCACTCCAATCAGGGGTTGCACCGTCCGCTGAATCGTCGGCTGAATCAGCCGTTGCCACGGCTCTACCTCTTCTGTACCTTTGCTGTGGTTGTAAAGCTCCTTGATTTTCCAAAGCGGCAACGCCTCATCGTAGATTCGCACGTCGTCGAAAATCCCGTCAATGTATAGTTTTGTTGGCTGACCGCTAATCGTAAAGTCTGCCCCTTGGTCGGTGAACGTATAAGACGCCGTGATCGTATTCTCCAATTCACCGTCGATGTAGAGGCTCCACTGTCGAGTCAGATTTGCACACGTCAATGCGACGTGGTGCCAGCCGGTCTGTGCCGTCACACCAAAAGAGCGAATGCCGTTGTTCACGCCGTTCGAGCTCGTAATCAACCGCCATAAAGCAGAGCCTGTCTCCAATCTAAATCCCCACTGTCGCTTTTGGCCCGTCACATTATCATACTGCGCCAACGCAAAAGCGTTCGTTCCATAAATTACCGAAGCTAGATTGATCCATGCCGTCGCTGTGAAATTGTCACCAATCCAAAACGTCGGAACAAGGATTCGTGAGTCACCTTCGGTATCCCACCCTTGCCGTATTTTGCCGACGACGTACCCGCCGCCGTCGGCCGTACCGTGGTGGCTGCCGGTAGCGCTGTTCGCGTCGCCGTTCAGTTTGTAGTGGGCGAGGGGGATGGTCATGCCGTCGCCTCACACCTTTCCAAAACCTTCCGCCCCCGTTCACCGTAATACCCGCTCATCCATTGCGTGCGCTTGTCGGACAACGGGCTACCCAATGGGTAAGGGCAAACCGTATCCGGTCGTCCGGTGGCCTGCGCCAGCCTACCTTCGTCGTGCGGCGATTCGCAGTCGGCGTTGGATGTCGATTTATTGCGGGCAAATGAGAACACCCTACGGCCGCCTTCCTTTGTCTAACCCTTTTTTGATCCAATCCAGATGCGTGTTCAGTTTATCAACGCTTGTTTTCAGATCGCCGACGACCTTATTGGTATCTTTCAACGTCTCGTCCTGCTCCGTGTTCTTCTTTTCAACCGCTGTGCAGCGCATCTCGATAGCGGTTTGGCATTGAACGAATGAATAGCCAACTTTGCCCACGGCAACTGTCGCCAACATGAGTCCCCCCGCAACGGTCAACCACTTCCAGGGGATTTTCAGATACCCGTTCGATTCGCCATTGCGGTTTGCGGCCATACGCACATCCTTCCTTGTAGTACAAAAGCCGGTGCTCGACACGTCGGAAATGCCGAACACCGGCGGGAACGGGGGTGCTTTGTTAGGCCGGCGACGGCTTTTTGGCTTGGAGTATTGCTTGTAATTCCGCAGCCTTTGTAGCGTCATTGGCGGCAACGTAGGTACAAACCTTTTTTGTCACATCCAAGAGCTTCGCCACCATCGCCTCGTCGCTGCGGACGGCCTGAACTACTTCCTTGATCTTGTGAACCAAGCCAGAATAGTCGCCAACGGCGTACATTTCATACGCTGTTGCAAACCAACTGAGTTCCCAGTCCCGCATCAAGTTTGCCAATTCCAAGGCATGTTTCCGTCGTCTCTCTCGACGGTTGTAGAGCTTCAGGCCGATTATTGTCAGCAGCAAGGCACCGACACCGAGAATCCCGTATTGCCACACAACAGGTAGCGTATCCATGTCACTCTCCCTTCTCGTTTGCGAAGTAATACCAAAAACCGCTAACAATACCGACTAAAACACACAGCCCACCAAATAATGGCGATCGTTCGATGGGGGCAGACGGTTTTTCTGGTTGCCGTGGACCAACCTGCACGTCTACATTTGGTCCCGGCCGCACCCGCACCTGAGCTTCGGCCAGCCCAATTAGCGCCTCGATCCGGGCGTCCTGGGAGTTGTCTTTTGCCTCGGCGCCTTTCCGCCACGGCAGAAGCGTCTTGTCCCTGCCGGCGAGACCAGCTTGGTTAATATCGCACTGACCGTCGGGACAACAACCAGCGTTCGGCTGTTGCAGCTTGCGGTCTGGAAAGATCACCGACTCCAGCGGGCCTAAGGCGGGTGGCGTCGGCCGACGATTGGTGATGGCAAGCTGTTCCGCGATCACTTCATCCAGCATTACGTGAATCCGGCCAGGTTGGACACAGACGACCTCGCGGCCATCAGTCCCCCACAGTACACCAACCACGCGGCCCTTGCTGTCGAATACCGGCCCACCGCTGTCACCCTGCCGTGCATGGCCGCTTATGACCATCCAGTCGTCCGGGCCTTGCATTGCGGCTGACGAGCGCCGGTAGCCCTTGAACAAGCCGCTATTGCTGGCCAACTTGTCATCCGCCCCATAGCCGCACGACTCCAGCCGGTCGCCGTTTTGGAACGTAGCGTCGTTGCCAAAGGCCATTCGGGCCGGTTCGATCCCGGCGGGTGCCGCGCCAATGTCCAATACCGCACAGTCCCATCGCACATTCACCTTCAGCACCCGCGCTTTTCGCCGCTTGCCATTATGAAAATCAACCAAAACTCGCTTGGCCTTTACGACAACGTGTCGAGCAGTAATTACCACTACCCGCTTACCCCAGCGGACCAGCACACCGGAGCCTTTTCCCCAACGGCCCCCGCCTTCCCAGCAATGAATCCGCACAACGGCTGCCCGATAGCCTACGGCCCGCTCGTAGCGCCATGCCGGGGTCGGCCGTCGAATCTTGACCATCCCGTTAGGTTTGACTTTCACACGCGGAGCGGGTTGCCGTTGCGTCGGACAACCCCACGGCCCGCATTGGGCACACTGGTTGTAATGCCACTCTAACCACGCTTCTCGCATCTCTGGCATTGGGGGCGGAGGCGGGTAGTCCCCATTCGGCGGTTCATAACCGCTACAGACATTCGGCAGGGCCATCGCCCCGACCAGCAACAGACTCAGCAGAATCTTTCGCATTGCTCTTCTCCTTGAAAAATAGTGTTTCAATTTCCTACAATCACACAGCAATAAAAGACGCCGTTTTTACCCAACGCCGCGCACCATCCGACGTACTTGTGCTTCTTACTCGCCACGGCCCAATGGCCGGGCGACTGTTTCCAACAACGCACAAACTCCGCCCACAGCTTCTTGGGCGGATCATTGCGTTGTCGAGGCCAACTCTCGGCGCAGATTTCAGCAATCTCCCGGCACCCAGTCGCTTTCCGTGCGGCTCGATACCGCCGGTCGAAATTATCATGGCTCTGCCTCTGGTCTCTCGCCATCTGCGCAGCGTGATTCAATGCCAGTAGGCTGAGCGCTTCGTGTTGCGGCGACGCCATCGCGAGGCAAGCGGCCTTCGTTGGCTCTGCGCCGCGACTGATGGCAGCGGCTAGGGCAAGCGCGTAGACCACCACCATCAGAAGGAAGATAATTAAAGCCGCAACAGCCCCGGTTTTTTTCATGGTTTATCTCCAGATCATCCGGCAAGCCACCCAAAGGCCGACAAACAGCGCGGTCAGAAACAGACAGCGAAGTGCTATGTCGCCGATCTCATACAGGTAGCGATTCATCGCCTGTCTCCTCTAGGTCGGGAACCAACGTAAACCTCAGTTTCAGCACCGCCGATCGGTCCAGGTCGCCCGGCTCGGTGAACTTGTCGGCGAGGTTAGGCACGGGATCGACGCCTCCCGCGCGTAGCGATCGTGCGACCGCCTCGGAGCAGAACGGAAAGCCACCGTTGGCCTCGTCGTCTCGTAGCGGCCGAGCAGCCCATCGCACTACCGGCAGGTGAAGGCAAGCCGCCGCCAGGATCGACCCCCAGCCATACGGCTTACCAATGATCTTTTTCATCTCTGCCACGGCCAACGGACGCTTGAACCGCCGCCGCTTGGCCTCGCAGATACCCCGCACTTCGATCTGGCCGGGGTGTTTCGCCACTAACTCAGACAGATGATCCGTCACACCGCCCCGCCACTGGACCGTGTGGACGCACATCAGGTCGTCGCCCCACCAGATAGCCATTCCAGCGTGAGTGATCGGCGAGCGGCCGGAAATCCTGACCAACCGACTGCCGCCACGGAACAACAGCACATCGCCGTCGCGGATTTTTTTCCGAACTGCGGAGTACAGCGCCAGTTTTTCGGGGATTTTCTGTTCCAACTCTCTGTCTACCTTTGTCCTAAAAATCCGCCGCCGGTCGCGGAACAATTTAAGTGCCGATCATGTTGCCGTTCTCGCGGCTGCGACGGCGGATAGGGTTGATCGGCGCGCACAAAAAAACGGCTCCTGCAAGGATGCAGCCCTGCATGGCCGTCTGTTTGCGCCACTGTTCGTCACTCTGCCGAGCGCCGGTCAGTCGCCGATCAAATTGTCAGCATCTTTATTTTCCCATGCTTCTTTCGGGTCTGCGAGGTCAATTTCGGGATTATTATAGATTTCTTCCCGTGCCCCCAGTTCGTGTGGAGAGCGGAATACATTCGCGTCTTCCGGCGAGTGGAGTTCCGAGCAACCGGCCTCGACGCGGGTCGCCAGGATGTCGATTTTCTCACGGGACGCCGGCCGCGCCTTGGTCGGCTTGGGTGGCCCGTTGGTTGTGAACCCGTGGGTAATAATGTCCGCCTCAAACACCGACCGGAGCTTGAACCGCCATTCGCCCCCGTGGCCCCCGAGGTGCTGCCTGATAAGCTCGCGCCTCCATACCCTCCGGTAGGTGCGCAGGTAGCTGGGCTGGTAGACCCTGGCCTCTACGGCCTCTTTGACGAACCGCCGCCATAGTGCCGCCTCGATCCGCTGCTTGTCTTTGGCGTAGGTCGCAGCAATGGCCCGCTGCTGGGCGTTCTCTTTTGTCTTTATGGCGGGGTTTCTCATAGGTTCGGTTCCGTCCGACGCATTGTCTACTCCGTTGCCTTTAACTTTTCAATCGCCCGCTTCTGGGCCGCGTTCGTCGGCGGTTCCCAACCGAGCACACACGCACCCAGGCGACACAGGCCGTAGGCGTCGTAGGCGTCGTCGGTCTTATACTCCACGCCGTAGTGCTTCACACAGGCGGTTATTACGATTGTCTTGTTGGCGTTGCCCTTGCCGGTGATAAATAATTTGAGCGTTGCCGGCGGCACTTCGTAAACGTGCGGACAAACAGCCAGCAACGCCGCCGACAAGATGCCCCGATACTCCGCGCGGTCAATCGTTCCCCTGTCGCGTGACCCAAACGAATGCCCCTCAATGAACACGGCAGCCGGCTCGGCCTCCTTAACGACGGCAACCACCTGTTTAGTTAGCAATTGGTATCGCCCGATTCGCCTCTGCAATCCAACCGCCGGAGTGCTTGAAAACACATCAATGTCGGGCTGGTTCGGCAACATCGAGTAGGGGCATACCGCCGTCGCGGTAAGCGAAGGGTCGATGCCGACGATGGTTCTGGTGGTCAGGTTCATGCCGCTGTTTCCTTTTTTTCGTTGGTTTCGGGCCGTGTTGGTTGCTCAAGCAACTCCCTCGGCACGGTCACACCGGCCAGCCTGAGCCGCCGCAAGGCCGCGTAGATCGTCCCTAGCTGATAATTGCCCTGCAACACTCTCTTAATCTCAATGGCCGTCAGCGGCCACATACGCAACGCTCGCAACACCCACGGTTCGCAGCCCGACCCGCGCAGCATCTTCGCCGTCTCGCGGAGTACAGCGGCTTGGCGGGGGCTGGGCATTTTGGTTAGTGGATAGTTGTCATTACTCAGCCTCGCGCCGTTTCAGTCTTTTTTTCCGCAAGCATTTTCTTGATCGGTTCGCCCTCTTCCCCGCGCGTCTGCCGTGCCGTCGCCAGCGTTTTACGCGGCTACACCTCATCTTCTTTTCCTTCGGCCTCCCTGTCTTCGAGGCAAATAGGGTTGCCTGGCTTAAACTCTACACACACGATCGGTCGATGATCGTAGTGCTTGCAGCGGCGCGTTTTCGTATCGAGCCAGATACAAGGTTTGCCGACAAAACTCTCCTCACCCGCCTCCCACGCCGCATCTATCTCGGCTTTCAATTCGGAAGGCAATGCTTCGTATTCGCAGTCCGTGTCGTCGGTCGGCTCCACTCCGGTTTCGTCAAACGGCGGTACGCCAATGTGCATACAGCACGCTCCGCAGCCTTCGCAAGATGGTGTGTTCATGCCGCCTCCGCTATCGTTTCGCACAGTGCCCGGGCCACCGGCGGACATCGCCGCCGCGGCTGGTTCATTTTCCCGATCCAGATGGTGTCGGTTACGTATGGCGACACAGCGTCAACCAAATCACGCGCATGCCTTACGTCCAATAAAGGTTCCGCTGAGACCGATGTCGCGTAGCCGTGCTTCTGCGCCCAGCGCAGGGCAGACAGCCGCTCCGTGAACCCCGGCGCGCCAGGCTCCCAATAGCGCAATATATAGCCGTTGTGTGCCCCGATGGAAAACCGGAAGGTGATCTGATCCCGCCCCGGCACAAACCGCGCACATATCGCTCGGATGCACTCCAAGTGCGGCTTGCTGACGACCAACACGTCATTGCCGACCCTGAGCAGGTTCCCTAGCACGGTCATACACGGCTCCAGAAACTCCGGCTCGATGTCGTGAGTCGTCGGGAACATCACCCGCCCGTTAATCTTTCGACGCCGCTTGCTGACGTCATGCGGGCGTAAATGGTGATACGTGGTTCCCCAGGCGTCGAAGCTCAGGCACTGCCGGCGACGCACCGCGTCCGCCCGGGCGTAGCAGTAACGACAACGATGTCCGCAACCGTTGACACAGTTGGCCGACTCGACGGACCATTCTTTGGTCCCGCTTATTTTTGGCTTGGCGGTATTTTTAGTCATGGCAGGTGCAGCCTTTCGGGCAGGTAAAACTCAGCGGGGCGCTAGAAAAACCGTTGTATTCGTCGCCACGCTCGCAACAATCGCATACGTACTTGAACTCGATCCGCGTTATGTCGTCGAACGCCTCCATTGTTGGGTTGATTTTATAAAACAAGAGTATGAACCATTCTGGACACCTTCCGGAAAATCCCTCGCGGGCGACTTCCTTTTTGGTCACTTTCGAGAGCGATTCCCGCCGGACGCTCACGATCTCCAACAGCGCCAGCCGTTCCACCTTCTCGCCCGGCTTCAGGCCCATCGCTTTTTTGACGGCCCACACGCGATCGCCCGGTTTCAGTGTCCGCCAGCCGAGCCGCCGCGTAACCGTCTTTGAGCGGTCGCGGATTTGCTCGACGTTGTGCGAAAAACTCATATTACGTGGCATTTTTCACTCCGATGGATTTTTATGTGGTCGGTTGCCCCTTAAACATATTCATCTGCCCCGGTGCGTCTGCCATCCTCGGCCTGCCACGTCGCGTCCATGCGTTGCTACTCCGTCTATTGGTGCTTTCCGACGTAACTCGGGTGCTGGCCGTCCATGTGTCGCTGTAAGTTTCTAAAGTGCCGGCTACAGCATGGGCATACGCCGCACGCGATACGCCGCTTCGTCCGCGTCACAACGCCCTTCGTCGCGGACAGCTTACGTTCGGTCTTTCTTCGCTGCTCACACTCAAACTTGGCATCATCCTCGGCACTTTGCTTCTGGCGTTTCAGCCGTTCGATGTCCGCCTTCAGCCGGGCGTTTTCCGTAGTCGTGTACCGCTGCGGGTGGCCGGAGGGGCAATGAAAAGTTCCGCCCTCAGTCCTTTTTCTATCGACATAGGCCCGCGGCATCCCGAAGGCCATGCCGCATCTACAGCACTCCTCGACGACAATAGTTTGAGTACGTTCAATGGTTAGCATCGCTTATTCCTTTCCCTTCAGTTCCTTCTCTGCCAGCTTCCGTATTGCCGGAAACTCAGTTGATGCCGTTGTCGAGGCTTTCATCAGTTCAAGCTCGCGGCGGAGGTCATCGGGTTTGTCTAGCCCCGCGACGTACTCGGCCAGCACTTGCTCGGGATTACTTCCTCCCTCGTGGTTACAAAGCATTTTGCCATCAAAATACCTAACGCTCCAACTACCATCCCCGTATAACCGAATATGTACATCGGTACAGCTTTCATTGCGGGGGATTTTATTCAACTTTTTAACAATCCTATCCAGCCGATCCGGCCTCTCGGCAGGCGTGTTCCACTTCAGTTTCGTATTCACTTGTTCAAGCTCACGGATTTTAGCGGTCTTTTCACCGCACGCCGTCTCCAGTCGCTTGGAATGTTCTACCTGCCGCTCGTACTTTTTTTTCCACGCTTCGACTTCGTCGTCACTTGCGGATGTCTTGCCGGCAAGGGCGTCGATGGCATAATGAATACCTCTGACCCAACATTCCAAACGCTCCGGCTGACCTGCCCAAGGGGCATTATGCAACGGGGTTTGCCTAATATCACAAGCAATACCGTGAGCACTTCTACTTTTCAGGTAACATGCCACCACCTCCACTATCTCCTTCCGGCTCATCGCCCTTGGCTCGGTGGCAACGATTTGCTTGGCGATTTTTGTGCAGTGACTCCTACCACAGATAGTATCATTGATGATTATGTCCCGCACCTCTTCCACCCGCCCCTTTTCCCCTTTCACCTTGTCACAATCGCAGCAGTCTGTTGGCGGCTCGGGTGGCAACGCGGCAATGCGGTCGATGGCACGGATTGCCGCAACCGTATACGCACTGCTGTATGCAGTAGTTCCCCCGCTAAATGCTGTCCCTGCATCGCCGATATTGTGCCACTCTTCCGCGAAAATCTCACGCATTTTCTTTTTCAGTTCGTCGCTCATGTTTGGTTCTCCTGTTTATCCACTCTGTTAAAAACGACTCGCGGCGGGCCGGAATCGAACCGGCATTGGATTTCCACCATTTTTGGGGTTTGAGCCCTTTACGAGGCTTCCGTTAATGCCACACCTTACGGCAAGTCCTTGTTTCATTGGATAGCACTTCTCCTCCACAAGAACCCTTCTTTGGTCCACCCACTCTTAACTTGACAGTCTTAACCAGATCGGGATACGGGCCATCAAGCCGTTACCGCCGCCGCGAGTCTAAGGTTCTCTAAGCACTTTCAATATCAACGCGAGCAACCCCGACAACCTTTAGTCGCTTGCTCAAAACGTATTCACCGACAATTTTTTCGTCGGATGCTGACTGTAGGCAATCGGCAGGCTCAATTTCCGCTCTGATAAATTGCTCTTTGTCTGCACCGTCGATAACGCCGTAAAGTTTTTCTGGTAATTCCATGACATTCTCCCTATAGGTTAAAAGTTAAAAACGCCTCTCCTCTGTTCCGTTAGCCCGGCACTTGGCCGGGCACAGTCACGTGCTGCCCTTACTAAATATACTAGGGACAAGCCTCATTACACATCACCCCCTCTCGGCCCGCTGGGCGGTTAAATCAGAAAATCTTCTTTTATAAATGGTGATGGTGCATTTTCAGCTTTATTACAACGTAGACATTTGCCGTGTTTAATAACGCATACACCGTCAGTGAAGTACCACACCCATCTATGCCCAATAATTGCACATAGTATCCACGACAGGTTCATCACTCACTCCTTGCCCGTGTGGGCGATTAGTATTTCATCTTTGGAATGTTGACGTGGACGATACGAGGATGCACGAAGTCGGGATCTTCTAAAGCATATTCCTCTGCCTCTTTTTCACTACCAAAGTCTTCGATAAGTTCGTAAATCCCATTAGCCTTACAAATAGACCATACCTGCCACGGGTATCTTGCCCCTTTGCTCATCCGCTTCTTTGGTTTCGGTTTTGGTTTCGGTTTCGATACCTTCGCCTCAATTACCTTTGCCATTACTCATCCTTGCCCGCGTGGGCGGTTAGAACATAAAGTCTTCTTTTGTGAACGGAGACGGGATGCTTCCTGGGTGTCCACACCGACAACATATCCCGTGGTCATGTATGTGCTGACCATCAGTAGAATACCACGCCCAACGATGCCCTATCATCCAACAAACAATTCTCATAACCTAATTCACTGCTCACTCCTTGCCCGTTGGGCGGTTAAATCTCTTCCCTCACAGCAATATCATCTCGAATACTCCCTGCCCGGTCCTCGATGTCACTAGACAACTCATCAAGAATCTCCAGCATATCGACATCGCTAATAGACCGATCACTACAGTAACCTGCAATCTGTCCACTCAGTCGTTTCAAAATGGCTTCTTTTCTGTTTGCCATCACTCACTCCCTGCCCGTTGGGCGGTTAGGTTTCAGTCTTCACATACCTACCATCAAGCAGTAGGCCAAACGCCCATCGTTCTGGCGAATACGGCCCGAACTCTCGCATGAACTCTGTTGGTCCCGCAACAAACGGTCCCTCGGTAAATGATCCAGCCCTCGCGCAATTGTCAAACTCGGCTTTCGGGACCTCAACAAAGCTGTCGGGGTTCGCCTTCCACCTGGACGTTAATGGTGCCATTTTCGGCTCTTTCCTTTTATCCATTGTGTTGCTCCTTTTCCTTCCTCTTCTCCCACTCCTCGAACGCGGCTTTCAGGGCTTCGACGGGTGTTAAATAATTAATACACTTTTTATTGGCATCACAGACGAATTGCCAAAATGTACCAGCTCTATCATACTTGGCCCTCCATAGCGAACCATCAAACTGCTCCAAAGGGACGGCGACTATGATTTGCCTCGCCGCCAACTCCAACATCTTCGTCAGCCGGTCGTTGGCGGCTTGGAGTTGTTCGGTTACTCCTTTAATACATTCGCTGATCTGATCGTCGCTTCCACGGCAACCATTACAGTGACAGCCACTTCCTAGGTAACGAATCTTTTCGGCAAGTGTTTCGGGATGTAGTTCGCTCATTCTTTCACCTCCGCTATTTGTTCCCTTGCCAACCGTTCGGCTTCCTCGGCAGTTACGCCTTCCACGTTGAACACTTCTAACCTCTTCAACCCAGCCGAGCGTAAGGCGACGGCACAGAAAGGCGTAGGGTATCTGTGGCCCACAGCCATCCGAAACACACGGAGGGACCAGTCGTCACTCATTCTTTTCCCGCCTCCAGTGCCTTTACCTCTGCCCTAATCGTAGAAAAACTCGGTCGGGGGCAGTCGCAGTTTTTCCGCCTCCAGTGAAACATGCGGACAATCTTGTGAAATTACTACAACCACCCGGTAGCCGTTAGCCTTTGCCACAATTTCAGCACGCTCCTTATCGGCATAGATATTAAGCGGGTAAGTGTATGGCTTCCCCTGTGCGTCTTTTTCGTCCCGCACTACTACATGCCATTTATGACTCATTCCTCCGCCTCCAGTGCCGCCAACATCGCCAGGGATGCGGCGTGGGCTAGGGAGATTTCTGATTCACCAGAATAATGCACTATACCTACCACAAACTTGCTATCCTCAATATCCGGCGAATACATCGCCCAATTCCACCCCTTCTCTTTCCACAACTGTTGCAGCGTGGCAAGGGCGGTGGCGTCGTCGGTGGAATATGAAAGTGGTTCCTCTCGGTATCTATCGGCCTTCGGTGGAACCCACATGCCGTAACGATAGCCACTTTCTGTATCCCGTATTGTTTTCCACCCCAACGCCTTTGCAAGCCGTTCGTCCAGTTCCGAGCCGGGTTGTAGATTTTCTATAGTCATTAGTGTTCACTGGGAGTACAAGTATCCCATCCGGTTGCGTGATGATCCTTACAACAATTCAAGCAAAACATCCGAACCCCAGTATCGCTGTTGCACCGTGGGCAGCAATGTGTGACGTAGCCAAACCACTCTTCGCACTTGTTGGGAGTGAAATTGTCGCAGGGCTGCTGGCCCTGCCTGTACTTGCCGAATCCCAGTTCCGTGCCGGGTTGTGGTTTGTCAGTCATATGTCTTGTCCCCAGTCTGGTTGTTCTAAAAACCGGATATGCTTGCCATGCTCTTGGGCGTATTCCAATTCGGACCTAGTAGACTCACCGATATATCCGTCAACATTCAGAATGAATACTTCGTCGGCCAAGTCAATTTTTCGCTTGTGAAGTTCGTCGAGCCGTTCCGCTACACCGGGGCCAAGTGCCTCCGCTCCGTGATGCTCTGCGTGTTTACAAACACCAACCGAAAGGACAATCTTGCCGGCCAGGGTTTCGCTCCAGCCAACTTGAAAGAAGGCATCCATAAATCGTGTGGAGCCACAGAGACAAACGATGGTCGGTCGGCCGGGTTGTGGTTGGTCAGTCATGGTCTCTCCCCGTTTCAACGTAAATTGCGTATAGCACAAGGCAAAAAGTTATTGGCGCTATGACACCACCCCACAACAATACGCATATATTCTCAATTGGTCTCGCGTCCATTCTTACGTTGTTGTACGCGTCCACAAAATGTAAGTATGCTCCCGACAAGACGCCGACCAGGAAATAGATCAAGAAAGATGTGGCCATCACTCACCTTCCTTTCTATCCGCTTCCTCGATCGTCTTCACAAACGCGGCCACGATGTCGGCTGAGGTGACTTCGCAGATTGCCCACCACACAATAGACTCTGGTTGTGTTGGGGCTGGATGACGTATATCAGCCAAAATAACGACAAACTCTTTCCGCAAATCCCGCCGCTTAATCTCCTCCAACAGCGGTCGGCAGTCGTCGAGCGAGGTTTTGGGGTGCCATTTATCACTCGGGTAGCTCTCGTTCTTAAAGTGGTATACATAACTAGACCGCCATTTACCTGAGAAATGTTCGATTTTCCCTCCCGCCATCGTCGCTAGTTCGTCGCGTTGTTTTGAGGTCATTTTCCTTCCTCCTTTTTCCAGCCCGCCCGTATCGCGTCGGCTTTGGCTTTAGAAATCGGGATGTGATAGTTGCGATCTTCTGGATCAAATGACGGACAAGGCCCCTCCCAATGTCTCCCGCGCTTACTCCATTCCTCCGACGATCCATCGTCACGACGCACCCAGACCTGATCTCGTTCCTTGTTGGTACGCCATCGCTCCTTCAGCTTCGCTCGTTTCTTGGCCTCCACGATCCGACCCGCCGCGACGCGTAGGGAATCATTCAGCATAGCAACATCGTAGTAAGCCTTCTCACATTCAACTAGCTTGGCTTTTGCGGCGGCGAGTTGGGATTCGAGGTCGGCGTTTACTTGCTGCAAGGCCCCTGCCTGACACTTCCAGGAAGATTTCAGACGCTTGTTATCTTCTTCTAACTCCGCGATCCGCTCTTTCGCGGTACGCCCATCGTAACAGAAGTTACACCAGTCAGTATTTGCTCGTTTTAATTCTGCAATCTGCTCTTTCGCAGTAGAAAGTTCCTTTCCGAAGTTTTCAATTTCTCTTTCCAGCGGGGCGGTGACTTCGGCGACGGGGCAGACGCAGGAGTCGTACCACGCTGTAAACACATCACGCTTTGAGGTTTGTGGGTTGTGCCAGACTGCCCACACCTCCTCCGCCGTCGGCCCGCACACTGGCGGTCGGGAGTGCTCGATTGCCCAGCGGGTAAGGTCAATTCTGTCTTGCTGCCAAGTAGTGCTGCGGCTAGTTAACTCTACGTTCTTTGCCACAATATCCTCATCCGGCACCCCTCGCGGCTGCGGTTCGGCGGTGGGCAGAACGCGGGAGTCGTACCAGTCCCGAAAAGATTTAGCGTTAAGATTTTTATCTACCCCGCACATACACTCTCTCGCCCATTCCCACACTTCCTCCGCCGTGGGCCCGCAGACTGTCGGACGGGATTCAGCGATTGCCCAGCGGACAAGCATGACTATACTCTCAGCGTCCGACGCGGGGTCTACTTGCACTGTTTCTGTCCATTTATTTATTATCTCATCGTTCGTCAACTCGCAGGGTTTCTTGTCCCAGTTGTGAATGACGGCTTTGGCGACAAGATCGGGTATCCGCTCGGCGTCTGAATAGTGCTGCTCATCATCACATACCCAGTGGCTACCGTCACTGCCATACCCTACCCGATCAGGAAACACTAATACGACAGTTCCAGACAGTTCGCCAACGGACGCATAATACCGTGGTCCAGGTTCTTCACGGTTCAACGGCTTGGGTTCGTCGGCGAGGAGTTTTTCGAGGGCAGTAGCGACAACATTCCATTCAACCAGTCGATAAACTCCGACAGAAGTCACCGGACAATCATATTCTTTTGCAACCGCTTCCCGCAACTTATCAACTGTTATCAACATCGTTATGCTCCCGTTTGTTCTGGTTTCAATTACTTCCTCTTCCGCCCATCCCTGTCCGTCGCCCATCACTTCTCCTTTGCCGCTTCTGCGGCTTCGCGTGTGCTGTAAAACCATTCATGGGGTGCGACGGTTCCGGTGCCCCAAGGATTGTCCGCCATCAGGTTGATCGAGTAACCCACAGACGCAACAGCAACGGCCAATGGCTTGCCTTGATAAATAACCCACACTTCCATAAGGGGAACGATGAAAACGCCGTCTACCGTTGTACTCAGCGGTGCCGTCAGCCGCTCGATTTCGGCCTCTAATTTTCCCACATGTTCCCACGCCATCCGACACTCGATTCCCTCCATATCCACGTCCTCGTTTCGCAGTTCGCGGAGGGCATCCAGTTCCGATTTTGGTTCTTTCATCCCTGTTCCCAATCTGAACGCTGGATCATACCCGTTGTGCCAATTGCGAATGGCCGACTTGAACTCGGCTAGTTCCGCCGTCTGCTCGGCGAAGGCTTCGCGGATGATGTCTCTGGTCTCTGCCTCTAACAGACGATCTGTACCCCGCACGTACATATTCATTGCCAAAGCGGCGATTTCCCTCGCCGGCCATTCCGCCGGATCGGGTTGTTTGTTAGTCATTGCTTCCCTCCCACTGCTTCTGCGGCTTTGTGCCATTCTGCTATCGTTGGCAACAACCCATCGCAGTCGGGCATACCATCGTCGCCAACGCCATGATAAGCAACCCACTCATACCGTCGACTACATCTCGAAGGAATGGAAGGGCCGGAATCAATACGCAACCGACATTTACCGGGCCAATTGTCGGGGATTCCGTTGGCCACTACTGCAAATGGTTTAATCACCGCTCGTAGCCGCTCCAGTTCGGCCCTCTGCTCGGCGAAGGCTTCGCGGATGATAGTAATTAGGTCTATGGCATCACCATCACCATTATGCCCGCTCTGTGTATCCTCAATAAATCTGGTAATTCTTTTTGTCAATGCCATAGCGGAATCGTTTATGATATGTGTTTGTTCCGTCGCCACTTCCGCCGGGTCGCGTGGTTTATCGCTCATTGTTCCCGGCTCCCTTCACCTTCGCCGCACTGAACCGCCGCCCGCACCGGTCACAGACCAGCACGCACGGGGCGAGAATTGTGTAGCCGTGCGGTTTATGGAAACATTTTGGACAGCGGGGTTTCATAATCAGCTTTCAGTTTTCAGTCATCAGTTTTCAGTCCGATTTACGATCTCCGCATTCCGCCTTAATTGCCCCTGTAATTAAGTTCAACCCTCTGGATGTGCATTCTTCCTATGTGCGTATTCCAAGACATGTTGTACCGATTGGCATACCTATCGGTTCGCCGCACGGCGTTTCTCGCGCTTTCGTAGGTAGGGAAGAGCGTTCCCACATCGTCTATCCACAAGATGTTCTCAGTCCCCAGCGCCATAGCTTGCTTAGCTCTGATTACAACATATCCCATCACTTCACCGCCTTTCGTTTTTCACTATCCACTATCCACTACCCACTTCCCACTTTCCCATCCACTTATTCTGTTCGTTCTTGTAGCAGTCAGGCAACTCTTCCAGGTCTGGCAGCCGCCGGTGGTATAACTGCGTGAGCCGCTCCGGTTCCCACTCGCCGGTTTGCGACTTGGCCCACAACACCATGCCGAGCGTGATAGCCGGCAGCAGTTCCCCGGTCTTCTCGTCGCGGTACTGGCCGTCGTGAATCATGTCGTGGCATCGTCCGCATACCAGAAACAGGTTGCACGGCTCGTCGCTCCGCCCGTTCGCGCCACGGATAACGTGATGTACCGTAAGCCCCCGCCAGTCGCTCCGTTCCCGGGGTCGGAAGCAGACCTGGCACATATCGAAGTGCTCCCCTTCCATAGCCCACCGCTCACGGGCCTCGGGGTCGGTTATTACATGCGACTGCTCAAACATCCTTACTCTTCCTCTGTCTGCGACTTGAGGTAATCCTTGGCCAGGTCGTACAGTTCCGATGCCTCGGCCTGTATCTGTTCGTTGTTGGCGATGGCGGGAATGAGGTAGATCGCGGCCATCTGCTTGGTGGTGGGCGTTAAGACAGCGCCGACGACACACAACATCCCGGCTGCAAGGCAGCCGGCGGAACATCTCTTCATGAGGCTGTACAGTGCGTCTGGTATTGTTGCGCCCGTTCCTTCGTTGCCTCTGTTTATGTGCTCCACGATGCGGGCCGCAATGCAAAACGCAGCAACCGTAAGCAATACAGTCGCACACGCGCCAAGTAAGTTGCCGACCGCGTCCAACCGCGTAATCCAATAAATCGTCCAAGGGCTAATCATTTTTTCCACTCCCGGTTAAACGTGTTTGACATTACGAATCCTTCGCAAAAAGCTCTTGCCTATCCGTTCCAGCCCCGGTTGGTTGTTCCGGTCCACGCCCCGGCTAACCATCCATGCCCGCAAGTCCTTCGCTCCGTCCGGCGAAAAGCTCCATTGCACAATCCGGTTCAGCCGCTTCGAGAGGGACATCGACGTGGCCACCGCCCCGGCCTTTCCCGGCCAACAAGACCGGCAGCCGGTACACTTCGGATCGTGTTGTCGGCGCACAACTTCCTTCAGTGACTCGTGTTCCTTGCGGTCCCGCTCGGCGATGATAACCACCTGCCTCTCTACCCCCTTCAGCAGCCGGGCCAAGTAGTCGATTCCGCCGACGTTCGACGGACGGCCGACAACCGCCAGACCCATCGCGCCTACAACCGCGTGCGCGAAGGTAACTTCATGCTTGATGGCCTGCTTGGGCGCACCCTGCATG
>SDBV01005872.1_pt1 | contig 17194 bp, 9 predicted proteins | sample 2277081 | NCBI WGS metagenome assembly SDBV01 (sample SAMN10402039, study PRJNA504765) | marine sediment metagenome | isolation source: marine sediment core GS10_PC15, 223 cmbsf | place: Arctic Ocean: Southern Knipovich Ridge | collected 2010 | reverse complement strand
TATCAATATTTTCGGTTTATCAACTGCGATTGGAGTCTCTATTGCTGTATTTGCCTTTGTTGATTTCGAATACAATGTTGATCGGATCCATGAAAATGTAGACGAGATCTTTATTGTGGGAAATGTTGTTGAACGTGACGGTAAAGAACAATTGTGGGGAGATTCACCTGCACCCATCGGGGCCATGTTATTGCAGGATTATCCACATATAAAATCAGTAGTACGAATTGATAACCGCAACCTGGTATTTAAGTACGAAGACAAAGTTTTTAATGAATTTTGCCGGTTCGTAGATCCGGAGTTTATGGAGATGTTTACATACCCTGTTAAATACGGAGATGCAAAAGCATTAGAGGACCCCTCAAGGATAATTATCAGCCATGATTTGTCAGTAAAATATTTCGGAGATGAAAACCCGGTTGGTGAACAAATCACAATGAACTTTGGAGAAGATCGAGTTGCATCATTTATAATCGGGGCGGTTGCTGAGGATTTCCCTCCGGTCTATTCATTTAATTTCTCGATCCTAGTGCACTGGGATAAAAAGTATGATTTATACACCGATGAAGATGAAAATGACTGGAAGGACTTTATTAACGCTACCTTCATCCAACTGGAAAACAAAGAAGATATTGAAATAATAAATGCAGGTATGGACAAATATGTTGCCCTGCAAAACCAGGTTGAAGAAGACTGGCCGGCAAAATCGTACCCCACGCACCCGTTTTCAACATTCTCTCTTAACGCATACAAGTGGAGTGGGTCGATCTCAAATGGCGATGAACCAACCGGCCGTATTATATTATCAACCCTGGCAGGCTTTCTGCTTGTACTTGCTTGTTTCAATTATATGAACATTGCCATTGTTTCTGCCACAAAAAGGTTGAAAGAAATAGGCATCAGGAAAACAATCGGAAGTACAAAATTTCAACTTATACGTCAGTTTTTAATTGAAAACGTTGTGTTAACTGTTTTCGCATTGATTATTGGTGGCTTATTAGCAAATTTTGTAGTATTACCCTGGTTCAAAAATCAATTTGGATTGGGCCTTGTCCTTGATATCTTTGGCAATTATCGTCTTTGGTTATTTTTTATCGGCTTACTCATAATCGTAGGTTTTACCTCTGGGGCATACCCGGCTTTCTACATTTCGTCATTTAAACCGGCAGTGATTTTCAGAGGTGGTTTAAAGATTGCTGGTAAAAACAGGTTTACTAAGTTTTTTCTCACATTTCAATTTGTACTATCAATTATAGCAATTGTAAGTGGAATTGTTTTTGTTCAAAATGTAAAATTTCAGAAAGGACAGGAATGGGGATATGATAAAGAGAACATATATGTCGTCCAGGTGCCTTCGGGCGAATCCTATAGGGCGCTAAGAAACAGTGCACTACAGAATCCTGAAATTCTATCAGTAACCGGCTCAGGGGGATTGGTGGGCCGGAGTTCAGGATTGGCTGTCATTCATAAAAATGAAAAGAAAACCGAAGTCCGGAGGATTGATATTGGCCCGGGGTATTTCGAAACACTTGATTTAAATCTAATAGAAGGCAGGACTTTTAATGAAGAATTGAAAACCGATGAAAATACTGTTATTGTAAATGAGTTATTTGTCAAAAGGGTAGGATGGGAGAACATAATCGATAACACGTTTACGTTCGATAGCACGGAATACAGCATAATAGGTGTTGTCGAAGATTTTTACTACCAGAGTTTTTGGAATGAAATGGAGCCGGCCATGCTACGTATGGTGCCCGAAGAAGACTTCCGATGGCTTACCGCAAAGGTTAAAGCAGGAACAGCGCTGGAAGCGGTTGAATTTTTTGAAGCCGAATGGAAAGAACTGGAGCCCGACTTACCTTATAATGGATTTTTCCAGGATACAGTATTTGATAACTATTTCAACAATATTGTAGGCCATAGTAAGTTGATAGGATTTAGCGCCATGCTGGCGGTTATATTATCCTGCATGGGACTGTTTGGGCTTGTTTCGCTCAATGTTGCTACCCGCATGAAGGAATTCAGCATTCGAAAAGTACTGGGCGCCGGTGCAATGAGTATGGCCAAACGCGTAAACCAACAGTTTCTATGGTTGCTGGCCATTGCTACAGCAATTGGGGCCCCACTAAGTTACTTTTTAATGAACGCCCTTCTTGACTCGGTGTACAAATATCATGTACCCGTACGTATGTATAGTATTTTACTCGGAATTTTAGTGATTTTTATTGTTGCCCTACTTACGGTATCATCACTTGTAGTAAAAGTAGTGAGGTCCAGTCCGGTAAATGCACTTCGGAATGAGTAATTCAGATTATACTGGTATTGCAATTAGCAACTATTCAGGACTAAAGTCCTTTTTGTTGTTAGTATTACTTACCCAAGGTTTGTGTCAGCGCTAAAACCGATGGCTATCAGCTAAGGCGACAAGCGGTAAGCCCTGGGTAAGTAAAGCACTATAAAATACAGGGCTTTAGCCATTAGCGTCTACTCAATTTTCGATTTGATCCAGGTTTCAGCCTCTTCAAGACTTGTAAAAAGTTTAAAATGATCCTTTTTTAATCGTTCATTCAGTTCAACCGCTGAAAATTTCGTTATAAAATCAGGAGATAAAATATGCGCGATGTACTTGTTACCGGCTTCAATCAGATTTGGTGTAAGTTCCTGTTCGATCCAGTCAATGGCCGAAAGCCAACTTCCTACTAACTCAAGATTATCATTTATGAGATATTGGCATCCTGTATTTTTTGTAAATAATATAGCCAATTTGCCACCTTCCTGAACCTTTTTGTCTGTTATTTCTCCAATCCATCGGGCATGCAACCATCCTTCAGGACACAATTCAATTGTATAAAAGGTATTATTACTGGCATCTTTTAGAATTTCTTTCTCCATACGCATTTAAACGGTATTTGAATATCCCGGGTTTAGCTGGATTAATAATCCGGAATTTAAAAATCAGTGGATTTATAATCAATAATCATGTTTCTGAAAGGATCTGTTGTAATCTTTCGTGTATTATAAATTTTATTATAGATGTTGTGAACAGAGTCATCCGGGTATTGCTCATCCGGGCCATAAGGATAAGAAGACATACCATGAAAAGGTAATGGTAACACGGTATTTCCGGTGGCAGTGTTCATATCACCGTCTTTTACCCATCCTTCACTATAAATAACAAAGTCCCTTGTCCAGCCTTCAGGCAGATCCGGCAGATTTGCATCGAATTCAACGGTTACTTCATCACCTGCATTGGCAATAATGTACTGGTCGTCGGCCTCTTGTAAAAGTGCTAAAACGTTACCAAATCGTGTATAGTTACCCTCCAGATCGCGCCATTTCTGTCCGGTGGATAAAGAATTATAGTCAAACCAGTGAGGTCCATAGCGCCCCCCTTTCCGGTACATTGCCGAGTACCCTCTAAAGTGAAGATCGGCAGAAATCATTTCTAACTTTTGAGTTTTTACCGGCAGCGATTTATCACCGGTAAAAAAAGCATAATCCCAATAAATCTGCATATTGGTTTCGATCCTAACACGGTGATCTTCGGTTATAAATTTGTCTTTGAGATCTATCACCATCGTCTTATTTTTACCCAAAGGAAATCCAATACTTTCGATAACGGTTTCCCATTCTCCCTCCCTGTTGATTACCTGCATTCTGGGGGGTACAACTTCCATATCGGATGATTGTGAAATTGAGAAGTTAATACTCGCATCGGTCGGAAAGATCCAGCCATTCAATGCCAAAATATCCGTATCAGGGTTTTTACCCGGATCCAGAATGAGGCTGTGTAATGATGTCAGCCCCTGGTATTTTGCAGGGTATAAATTCGAAACATAACGGTCGTCCTTTTTTTGAATGGCAGGGAGAACATCATTCCCCAATTCATCAAAGGCCGTTACGGGAAGGTGTTTTTTATTTGTTGTATATATCCTGAATTCCGGGAATGGGGGAGGTGTAAATTTTTCATCGACGAATATATCAACAACTTTGGGATGGTCCACCGCCATCAGTTCAAGTTTATCAAAATAGATGGTTTCCCAAAGCTCTTTCGTTATCTGGAGAGAATAAACACCCTCTTTTGGTTGTAGCATTTTTCCTGGTATCTTGAGGTATTCCCGCGATGGGTCAGCAAAAGCATATTGAGTGTCTCCTCCCATAATACCCAATGGCATACCCAGGGCGCTACGCCACATCATATCTTTAACAAATTCATATCGGGTGCCATTCCAGGTGTATAAAAAAGGGCAGGAACCTTTTAATAATTGTTGTTCGATCAGGAACTGGTCTCCCGCCGGGAAATAAATATTCTGTGGAACGCCATTGTTCCAGATGATCCTGACTACTTCGGCTTTCGCCTCTTTACCAATTCCAAAATGGATTTCCGAACCGGTAGCTGTTGTCATTTCATATAGGCTTCCCGCCCTTATCTCCACTTTTGCACCAATTCCAAAATAATTATTTTTCCTGCTCCCGGTGCGTAATCCCACAAGCTTGATCTTCAAATAATGATTGGTATTCCCGCCGTCATTACGAAGAAGACGGATCCCGCCATCAGAACCGTAAAGAAATATATCCAGATCGCCATCATTGTTATAATCGGCAATGGCAATCTCTTTCCCTGAAACAATATTTTCCGGTAGTAAATGGCTTACATCTTTGAACTTGCCACTACCGTTATTATGAAACAGAAACACGCCTTTACCACCCGGATTGGAACCCGCCACAATCAGATCAAGGTAGCCGTCATTATCGAAATCAAACAGAGCTGCATCATGTCCTGCAACCCCGGTAAGTGCAAACTCATTTTCAGATTGTGTATTAACACTAAATTTTCCTTCACCATTGTTTGTCATAAATGCATATCGTCCATTTCTCCCAGTCATGAAAAGGTCAATAAAACCATCATTGTTATAATCCCCTGCAGCTGCAGAATTCCATCCTTTAGCACTGGACAGCCCACTTTTATCAGTAACATTTTCGAAATGTCCCGACCTTAGATTTGAGTAAAGGATATTTGTTGTATCGGTATTGGTTACAAATAGATCGATGTCTCCGTCACCATCGAAATCACCAATAACAGCATCGCTGCTTGGGGTATCGGGATCCTTAAATGTATCGGGAAGATCAGAGAATGTTCCATCGGAGTTGTTTCTTAAATATTGATTTCTTCCGGATTTGAGGAGATAAATATCAAGATCACCATCATGATCGGCATCAAAAAATACTGCTTTTCCTCCCCGTCCATTATTTGCAGGAATTTTTCCTTCCGGAACGATTACAAATGATCCGTTCCCGGAATTTTGATACATTATGTTTCCATCTTCCTTAACAACATACAAGTCGATGTGCCCGTCATTATCAAAATCAGCAAAAGATGCAGATAATTCTTTCCCCTGATGAAGAATGCCGGAATTTTCTGAAATATCCATAAAATTTCCAGGATCATTTTGTAACAGAAACGGTTTGGTTTCATTAGCCTCCGGGATGTACCCCGAAAAATAAATATCTACATCACCATCCTGATCAAAGTCTTCGACTGCCAGCGAACCATAAACAGGATTAGATTCACCGGCACCTTCCGGAAGTCCTACTAAATTTGTTATGTCTTTAAATTTAATGACCTCCAGAATATTTACTTCCGAACCGTCCGGATCATCAATTCCGGATTGATCAAACGAAATTAATGGAAAGCCGGCCATAGCCCCTTCCTGTCCGGTTAGTTCTTTCAATCCTACCTGGTACGGAGTAGTAATTTTGATATAGTTATAGAATGTTTGCACCTGTCTCGATGCCAGTTCCGGTGTGTTGCTGTTAAGATAGTCAACAGCCTGTTGAAAGTACTGTACGGCCTCCTTCGGAAATTCCGGATAGATCGTATTGATATCCTCGAGGATACTTAGGGCCTGATCATAGATGTTGTTGTGTAGCAATAAAGTAACAAGATCAAGTTTTGGAACTATATTGGCAGGAAGAAGTTTAGTCAATTGTTTCAGATATTTCTCTCTTTCTTCGGAATTCTCAGTTTTTTCTGAATTAGCATAGTTCACTGATAACAGGTAGATCACTTCGGTATTTTCAGGGTCAAATTCCAGCGCTTCCCGTAGTTCATTTAATGATTTAGCTTCATCATTTTTAAAAGTGTATGCTTCAGATAATAATATCCTGATGTTTGCATTTTCAGGATCAATTTCTTTTGCCTTTAGAAGCTGTAACTCTGCTTCATCATATTTCTCCATTCTCAGATACACAATACCCAAACTGGCATAGCCTGTACTTTTATCAGGATCGAGTTCGATCAAATGCATGAATTCCGCTTCAGCCTGCTCCAGGTTAAGTTCCTGAAGGTAAGCAAATCCAAGGATGCTGCTTGTCAGGATTTCCCGTTGTATTTTTTTGTCTTGTACTTTGCTTTTTTCGCATCCCTGAATATTAATCAGGATGAATAATGCAATAAATATTTGGCCAAGAGCCTTTAGTAAATATTTAATTTTTGAATTAACCATTTAAATATTATTACAAATTAAATATGCCTCAGCAGCCACCCCTAAATTCTTGCCTTTGCCGGTCTCCGGTCTTTTACGCTAAAACTTTAGCAACAGCGTGTTACCGCCCCCCCCCCGCGACGGCCAATAAGCCCTCTGTTGGAAGGGATTTGTTTTACAGCAAAGTTATATTCTGGACTTCAATCACACTGTTTTTTTAAAAAATATTTGCATTTTTTTTGTATTTAAAACTTAGCTATAAATTCGATAATGTTTACAATTTTGAATATTTTTCTAAATACAAGTATTCTTAATCCCAGAATTGTCATTAGAAATTTACTGTGGCTTCTAATTGACAGTCATTCAGTCACTTGCTCACTTTTTGGTACCTGCCTACCGCAGGCAGGCTCACCATAATCTAAACTATGCCTCCGTGCCAAAAATCTGGGCGAGCACCTGACTAACAGCCACTTAGAACCCTCGTTACAAAGTCCAATGACAATTCTGGGTTAATTGAATTTCTAAATAAACTAGTAATAGTTAAGAGGGTAATCCAATAATGTTATTCGCCTTGTGCAGGATTCATTGTGGGGATGAATATATCTAATTTACGATACATATTCTTCATTTCATTTTCAAGTTTGGTGGTATCAACTTCAGAAAGTTCTTCTACAAAATCGTAAAATGGAGATTTATTGATATTCCTTTGAAAGGATTTTCCATCCCTGGTATCCCCTTCTGAAGATGCCATTACCGGTTCGCCATTTGATATCGAAAAATTCACTGCATTTTCAAATGCAATGAAAGCTTTACCAACATTCTTTTTATTATAGTAAGAATACCCAAGGATAAAATGTGCTTCCACATTATTTATATTGGAACCAATCACTTTTTGGTAATTTTCAATTGCTTTACTTACATCATTTTCAATAAGTGCGATATGCCCTAATTGTAGTGCCGGTTGAAGGAAATCTTTATTAATATCGAAAGTTGTTTCGAATTCTTTTTTCGCTACTTCAAGATCATAATAATCCCTGTTCTGATAGTTGAAATGCAGGTTTCCCAATTGGAAATGAGCTCTGGCACTCCTTGGGTTTTCTTTTAATTGCAGCATCCAATACCATTCGGCACTGTCATATTGCTCCAATTCCAGAAACATATTGCCAATATGGTATAACGAATTGTCATGAAATGGATCAATTGCTAATGCCTGCTTATATTCATAAACTGCATGTTCCCAATCACCGGCTATTCTGAAATTGTTTGCCTTTCTATAGTGTGACCAGAAATTGTCTATTTGTTTTTTGTCATCCTTAGATATTTCCTTTTTCTCAGCGATATCATCTGTTTGAGTACTTTTGTTTTTTTGCAGATAAAAAAATACAAAAACGATTAAGATCAATCCGAAGACTATCAAAAAAGACTTTCTGTTATTCATTGGAGGCGTTTTATTTCGTTTACTCCCTCTGTAATTTCCAGAATTTGATTGGTGGATATATTCGTAAATAATTGGCGTTTTCCCAGAGGCCAGATTATTTCAAGGGTATCTACTACACCTGTTTTTCCAAATCCGAATACCTCAATCCTGCTATTTTGCGAGAAGTAAGAACCTTGCGCCCCAACCTGACGGAAAAGTTGCAGTTGCCCGGCAACAACACGGATCCGGGTACCAGTTACATTGGGATGGTTTGGAGCACCATGGAGTGAAATTTCCAGCCAGTTATTGGTATTTCCACCATCGTTTCTTAGTAGTATCCCAGGTCCCACGTTATTTACTACAAATATATCCAGATCACCATCGCGATCATAATCAGCATGCGCATAACCTCTGCCAACATATTCATTCTGAAAATAAGGGCCACTAACCGATGACACATCAAAAAATCCATTTTCAGGTCCTTTGTTCAAGAAAAGCTGGTCCTTCATAGGGATTAAGAGGTGCTGTTGATCCGGTTTTTGAAAGGTGCTTCCGTTGGTGACAAACAAGTCCAGCCAGCCATCATTATCATAATCGATAAACCCGGTTCCAAATCCAATATAATCAAGGGCAATCTGGCCAAGGCCAAACCTATCGGCTTCGTCCATAAAATGGATTGATCGTGTCCCTGCAGGGTTCCGCTGACGGTCCTGAGCCATCAAATTACTGTAAAGTGCATTTTCCTGGGCAATCCAATGAGTAATGAACATATCCATATCGGAGTCATTGTCCCAGTCACCAACAGCGATTCCCATAGCTCCCCGGTAGTCTGCCACAAAAGCAGTACGGCCGATTTCCTCAAAAGTTCCATCACCCCGATTCCTGAACATTGCATTGTCAGATACGTCGTTGGCGATATAAAGATCCAGCCATCCGTCTTCATCAAAATCGCACCACGATGCCGATAAGCTGCGGCCATTGTTATCCAGCACCCCGGCCATTTTCGCTACTTCGGTAAATGTTCCGTCACCATTGTTTTTGAATAATAAATTTCTTTCCGGTTTGAAAGATGAAGGATTTATGCTTGAGGGTACTTTTGTATTGTATTGGTTGGAAGTTTTTGACACGTCTTGTCTGGTATATTTCACATATCCACAGACATAGACATCACTGAATCCGTCCTTATTGTAATCACCCCATGTAGCCCCTGCCCAAAAGCCATGGAATAATCCTATACCGGATTTTTTACTTACATCAGTAAAAGTTCCGTCTCCATTGTTCTGAAAAAGAAAGTTTTGTCCGTAAGAGGTCACCAGGAGGTCCAGCCATCCATCATTGTTGAAATCAGCCCAGGATGGCGAATTAGCCATTGCCCTTAAATCAATGCCCGCCTCTTTACTCTTTTCAGTAAATGTTCCATCGCCATTATTCCGGTATAGGGCACAGTGCGCAGGTGATTGTTGTACTTCTTCGGGGGACATTGTAAGCGGTCCGGCTTCGTTTGCAACAAAAAGATCTTCCCAGCCATCATTATCATAATCACCCCAGGCGGCTCCGGAGCCCATATCTTCCGGAAGCTGAATGGACCGTTCACCTTCAAAGTGCCGGAACCCAATGCCTGCAGCCTGGGAAACATCTGTAAAATGTACCTTTGGAACATCATCCGGAAGCTTTCTGGAAAGATTAGAAGTAAGACCTTCGATAGCTTCGCCCGGGATGTAGGTTTTTTTTTCAAATGATGGCCAAAAAATGTACATCAAAATGCCCATAAAGGAAATTCCAAGTACTATGGCAATTGTAACATTTTTTTTCCGGCGTGATCTATTTTTTACCATAACCTGTCCTATGATTTCTTTGGATTCACTATCACGATTTTTGAATCTTCAGATAGCGTAGTAATCGGGGCAGTGAGACCTGAATCTTCTCCATATAAAAAGTTTAACAAATATTGATCAAATTTACGGTATTTCAATTCTGCTTTTACATGCAATTCGGTCACATTGGACTCAGGAGCCAACAATTTAAAATTCGATTTGTTTTGGAGGCTATCTTCCATAGTAACGATTGTTGAAGGACATACAAAAGTATATTCAGCTTTATCAGAGAAACCTGGAAACATAGCACGCTTGTAACGTACACCAACCATTTCCCAAAGATTATGCTTGTCTATAAGGTTTCCGTACTGGTCCACCGGTTCCACTTTGAAAATAAATGAACCTGGTTCAACAAAATGTTTTTCGTCAATTGTACCCGAAGAATAAACAATATTTCCATTCTGGTCTGTTACTACCAGCTCCACCCACGCCTGGATAATATCAATCGGTCCGGTGGGGAAATCATGGCCTACTTTGTTGTTGGTGATTATTGCTACAATCTTTATTTCCTCTCCTGCCTGTATCTCGTCGGGAAGGCTCAATTCCAATGGGACCGCAGGACCCTTTTCCCATTTGTCAGCTATTTCCGGGATTTCAAATTCTCCTCGGAGCCATTTTTCCGTAAGTGCAACTTGCTCTTCTGCTCCAGGTAAATCCAGGGCAAGTGGCATAAACTGGTTTGCCGCTAAAAACCTATGGCTTCGATGTTTTCCGTCATCTGGCGTACGATTGTAGTCAAGGTCATCCCCACTGGCAGGTTCATTGGATTCAACAAGAGGCATATGGCATTCCCTGCATTCAATGGTTTTGGTGGGATCCCCGGGGGTATTCCAATGACTTTTTCTCCAATTGTCATACTGGTTTTGAAGCTGTACCCATCCTACATTATTTATTTCTTCATCAATAAATTGTTTATGACAAGCTGCACAAAATTCAGGGCTTTTGAACATTTTATGTTGTAAACTTTCTACATGATACTCAGGGTAGGACCTGATGAGAAAATCACTGATAAATTTGGCTGTTTTGCCTTCATGTATTTCATACATATACCTGTTGGGTTGGGACATGACATAATTGGCATTTCCTTTTACATCTGTTTCTTTGATCGCATGACAAGCAATGCATGAAACTCCTTCCTGGTATCCTGCCACGTTTGTTAGCTCATCCTCAGCCGTATAAATATTTTTGTTTCCTGAGAACAAAGAAATAGGATCGTGACATCCGCCGCAGTATCTTGTAGATTCCGCACCATTTTGCTCCCCCATTACAGCCTGTACAGTTTGAAATCCTACATCCATGGCTGCATACCTATGCGCACTTACTTCCCACTCTTTCACGATTTCTTCATGGCACCCCGTAGTCCCGCAGCTTTGTGATCCCGAAAGGGATCGAGTATCATAGGCGCCACCCGATTGGGTAGTAGCAAGGCTGGGGGCAAACGGACGATCTTCTCCGTATACATAACTGTAATCTTCAGGAAAATTGTTCATCCATTTTATGGGTTCATAACCGTAGGACCATAGCGCAATGATTGCAAATAAAATGAATACCACAGAAAGTGTTCCGGTTATGTAATTCCGCTGCGATTTCAATACAGGAACCATTGCTTCGATAACCCTGGCCTTATAATCACGGACCATTATAAAAATGATATGAGGTATGATAAATGCAATTAAAGCAAAGGTTGACACTACATGGAGCAGGTCCCACATTTTACTGATTTTTGAGGTGAAAATTGCCTGGTAGGTCAGAACAACTCCGGTTACAATGAGAACAATCATAATGACCATCATGATGTATCCGGTCAGTACAAAGTAGTTCAATCGCATGGTCTTATAAACTTTCCAGTGACGCACCTGGTACCAGGCAAAAGGAATGATAAATACCAGGCCAATAATTGTATGTACTATTACATTTACCTGATTGGAGATACCAAATGGCAGGAAATAAATAAAAAGCCCCGTCAGAGTTTCAAATAACATTAACCCCGAAACAAACAACAATAATTTATGCCGCCATTCATCCTGTTTAGAATTCTTTTTACTGTTCATGTCTTTGAATCATTTTTAATATTAAATCATATTTCCCAACGTAATCTTTAAAATTATTTCTATATCAAATAAAGGTGGGATACATAGTTGATGATTTTTAGCTTAATAAAATATGATAAAAATCAGTTCTACAGTATAAATGATTGATTCACAGCTATATGCTAAATATTGTGATATAATTTATAATAGAATCGAAAAAAAAAGACTGGCAAAAAGATCAATTAATCTCAAAATCACATGAAATCTGTTGAAGGTTTTTTTGATATAAATTCAATTGTTGCAGTCTTTCTTTTCGTTCCTGAAAGCATTGTTCACATTTCGAAAATTGTTCGAGGTCCCACAGATCAGCAAAAGTTCTCTTTTCAGGGTGAAATTCAATTCCGTATTCGAGAACTTCTTCAAGGGAGCTTATAGCAGGAGTCGAAAAGTAATTATTTTTGAGTAGCCAGTCTATGGCACCATTTCCAGACCGTGTAGGAATTACCACGCAACATTCAACACCTGATTCGAATGCAAAATCGATAGATTTTTTTGCCCACAATACCCCTTCTGATTCCGTCAGAAATGGCGGAGGCAGGAGAATAAATGCTCGGCTTTGAATTCTATTTTGTAAGAGAAACCGGATAGAGTTTTTAAAATCGTTTAGGTCCATACGCTTGTTTAGCTTATCCAAAATTTTGGGATGCACGGTCTCAAGACCAACAGCTACCTGGAGCTTTGGAGTCAGCATTTCCTGGAATCGTAACACCTCCTGGTTGATCAGTTTAGAATGACATTCAACTATTACCGATTCAAATCCGGAAAGAAGGGAAGCAATACCTGGGTAATCTTCAGCAGGTATCGAATGTTTGTCAAAAAAATTACCGCTGTTGTATAGTTTGATATGTTTTGCTCCAGGGAGTTGTTCCAGTGCTGATTCAATTTGCTTTGGAATATCTCCCGGTGCCACAGGTATGCCGGTTGTATTTTTCCATAGATCACACATCAAACACCGAAAGATGCATTCGCTGTTGGAGAGAAAAATCGTAATTACCTCTTCGATTTCTCCGTTAGTTCCCCTTTCTTTTTCTATTGAAAATGCATAAGGTTCCCGGGCTTTTACCGGATTTTTTTCACCACGATGCGAAAGGATCCAATCGTCATTGATATGAAACGATGGGAATTCAGTCATAGATGGCATTAAACTCTTTCCTGTAGTTGATCTCTTTTTCAGGAAAGTGTGATTCAAATACTTGCTCTGATGATACACCGTGCTGGAAACGTCGTTTTTTATAAACAGGCATATCCATTCCGGTGATTGCTTTTACACCGCTTGAAACAATTTCACCTTTAAGTTGATAAAGTTTTTCGTGGCTCCAATCGGTTATTTGTATAAATGGAATACCCTCAGCTACTTCAATAACATTTGGCAATGTGTAGGGGCTGAATGCTTCAAACCCTAACCTTTCTGCCGGTGCATAAGTTCGCATAAATGCCCGGCTTAGCCCTCCTGAATATGTCAATGAATGTTTCATGGACTCAACTCCCCAGCCTTCCTGGTAAAGCATTAAATTGTTAAAGACACTTCGTATGGTTAATTCGGGATTTTCTTCGATAGGATAGTCTTTTAAATTTTCATCCCCACCATCGCCATCAATCAGATATTTCCATTCAGGATATCTTGATTTAATCCCTTCCAGTAACGCCTGAATCATGGTTGCAGCCTGAATATCCAGCGGTTTGTAATCTTCCACAACTTTTACTGTTTTCTTCCAGTCCAGCTTTGAAGGGTTGATTTCAATAGGTTCAAGGAATAATTCAAGATCCAGTTTTTTCAGAAATTCCCTTGCCTGGTGGAGGTCTTTTCCTTCTTTCCCTACTGTAAGGGTAAACGCTTTGAGGCGGGAAGGACTTTCACCAATTTCTTTCAGCGCATGGTAGGTGAGTAGAAAAATCGACCCGCTATCTACACCCGCAGAGAAACTTACTCCAATGGGCCCGGATGTGGCCTTGAACCGGAGCCATTTTTTAATCTCATTGTACACGACACCAATGTAATTTTTTCCAATTTGATCGATAGAGGTCCCCAGGTATTTATTGCGTTGAGGAGTAAGAAAACGTTTGTAAACAGGATTGGGGTCCGGGCAGCCAAGCAACTCAATTTTTGTAATGTAATGTGCGGGTGCCATCCTCGTGTAGGAGGGATGAAACTGGTCATCGAGTCCTTCTTTTTTAAGATATTCATAAATGGTATCGATACGTTCTGCCACCACCAGGGAAGGCCCGTCAACCAGTTTTGCGATAAAGTAGCGTAACGGCTGGCCAATGGAGCGTGCCAAATAAACGGATTTCCCGTCAATAGCCACCAATGCGAACTGGCCGTCAATACTGCGCACGCGTTCACTGTCACCTGACTTAATGATTTCCCGTGCATCTTCAACATCCATATTGAAAATGATATTATGTGCGGGATGGGTAAGGTCAACTACTTTGCTTATGTATTGATGATTCATATTTTTTGAATTTAATTATTCTGTAGAAACTGTGTTTTATGCAATTGTTTGAAAGGACAAAGGTAAAACAGGAATAGGATTCATTGCATCTGAATTGATACCTAATTGAATATATATTATTTAAAGTATTTCGAATGGAGTGATAAAATACATTGACTGGCGGATAAGGCTATTTAAAAAAAGTATGACACGCCAAGTTGGATAGTAAAATAACCCGGGTTGAGTTTATTGCTATTAGCATCGTACGAAGGTTCATACACCCACCATGCTATTCCCAGGGATTGCGACACAGAAAGAGAAATCATTATATTCTGAAAGGCCATATAGCCCAGTCCTGCACCAAATTCTATCGCCACACCTCTGAACTCATTGAACGATTCGGAATCCTCCCAAGATGAAATCGACCCAATTATATATCCGGGACCTACAAAAACATAGGGTTGCCATTGAATTCCCCATGTATATCTCGCATTAAGTCCGAAATTGAAATTTCCCAAAATTAAATCGGTATCATTGGGATATCCCATTGTCGCGAAGGTGTCGTAATTTTTTAAAACATCGGTGTATCCTTTGAAATGAATACCGAGTGAGAAATTGTAGTTTAAATACACACGTAATCCTAAATTAAAAGCAAATCCTCCTCCGGGAACGTAAGGGATATTGTTATTGAACAGATTCGATTCATCGGCTCGCCCATAACCCATACTAAATTCCAGTTCCCCCTCCAGATTATCCCATTGTACTTGTTCTTTACCTGCATCCTCCTGGCTAAATGCAGAGAGGATGAGAGACATTGATAGAATTAAGGTTGGGAGAAACTTGATCATCAATACTAAGTTCACATAAATGATGCCATTTTCTGCTAATTTTGATTTCGGGAATTAGAGCCATTAATTGCTCCTACACAATTTTTTTCTAATATGTTTTTACACCTTCTCCCTCAACAATCGTCAAATACTGATTAACCTCCAGGTTTTCAAATTCTTCAATTTTTCCATCAGGCCACCTGATTTCCAGTTTTTCAACAATGTTCTGCTTTCCCAGCCCAAAATGCATGCGGGGATCATTACTGGATAAATAGCTTGTTACCCACTGGTTTATTTTTACCTGTTGAAGACCACCTGACGATAAGGTCACTTTTGCGCCAATCGCTAGTGCCTGTCCGTTTATCCCCAAAAGGGTAAGTCCCAGCCAGTTGTTGCTGTTTCCGCCGTCATTTCTAAGAAATACAGGAGTGGCCATCAGGTCCACATGTGAGACGATGATATCGAGATCACCATCATTGTCAAAGTCCCACACTGCGGCACCCCGGCCTGATCGCTTTGTGTTGAAGTATTCCCCTCTGGTTTTACCAATATTTGAAAACTTCCCGGTTCCATCATTTTCAAGCAAAATCGGGAGTTGTAAAACGAGTTCTTCCGCTGTGCCGTTGGCAGAAAACAGATCGAGGTCACCGTCATTATCGAAATCGAACAAAGCTGCTCCCCATTGCCCTTTTCCTTTGAATTCTCCTGCGATCCCACTTGGGATAGTAACGTCGTCAAATAAACCGTTGCCGAGGTTTCGGTACATTGCACCGTATTTAAGGTCAGTAACAAGCAAATCGATAAGGCCGTCTCCATTCACATCACCAATTGTTCCGTGCATCGAGCCTGTGGGTTGGCCATCGTTGTTAACAGCGATACCACTGGCTACCGCTACCTCTTTATAAGATGTTTTATCATTTCGAAACAGAAAATTGAATTGGTGATCATTACCCTGGAACAGATCGAGGTCACCGTCATCATCGTAATCAAAAACGGTTAATCCCATACATTTTGATTCGGAATAATGAAATCCGTTTTCCTTGGTTACCTCAATGAAGGAACCGTCTTTTTCCTGTTGATAGAGCAGTGAAGCCTGCCCACGATACTCCGCTGGGTGCGGCATCATATCTTTCCCGGCTGTTGAGATATATGTTGGGTCAAATGCCAGGAAATTTCCAACCATCACGTCTAGCAAACCATCCATGTTGTAATCCCAAAAAGCAGCTCCGACACTCCATTTTGTAAACCCATTGATTTTTTCCGGTCCGGTTAATCCGACCTTACCGGCAATATCTGAAAATGTACCATCGCCATTATTCCGATAAAATACATTGGGCCCGTAATTTGATAGAAAGATGTCGGTGAAGCCATCGCCATCGTAATCGATAGCAGTTGCGGCCATGCTCCAATGTCTGTCATCAACTCCTGCATTTGCTGACACCTCCGCAAATGTTCCGTTTCCATTATTCCGGTAGAGTTTGTTGGTGGTGTTGGCAAATTCTTTACCGGCCGGGTCACTTATTCCTTCCAGATAAGTGCCGTTGAGTAAATAAACATCCATATTCCCGTCATTGTCGAAATCAAGGATGGCTATTCCAGAACCACTACTCTCAAGGATATTTTCATAAGTATAGTCGCCGAATGTATAACGAAAATCTATACCTGCACCGGTAGTAACATCCTTAAAGGAGGGTAACTGTGCGGCTAACAACAGGGGGATAAATAAGAAAAATAACGACATTAAATTTTTGACCATTGCCCGGATTGTAAAATTAACAGGAAGATAAAAAAACGATTGTGGCATGTGTGAAATTATTGATCTCGCACCTGTGGTGCTATAAATATATTAATTACTATCCCCCGGGCTGCCGCCCGGGGATGTTGAGTACTGCCCCTTTGGGGCTGTTATTTAAAACAAATATACAATCAAAGCAAATGAGGAAACACCAATCATCAAACCAGAAAAGGTAAAAACCAGAATTAGTTATTTAAGCTATGAAAAACGTCACTTTTCTTATAGCATGGAAATAGGAAAAATAGTTTACTCTATTCAAGGAATGTAGTCATTA
>SDBV01005871.1_pt1 | contig 17196 bp, 12 predicted proteins | sample 2277081 | NCBI WGS metagenome assembly SDBV01 (sample SAMN10402039, study PRJNA504765) | marine sediment metagenome | isolation source: marine sediment core GS10_PC15, 223 cmbsf | place: Arctic Ocean: Southern Knipovich Ridge | collected 2010 | reverse complement strand
AATTCAACTGCCTTTTCTTCAGGTTGAATTACCGGCCAACTCCATGTATAGATCTCTTTCCCATGGTGATCGACAGCTGTAAACAGAAAAATATCAGCATTTAAAAGAGCTTCGCCAAAGTCAATATTAATCATTGATGTTTCTCCCGGTTGTGCTTCGGGGCTTGTAACATCACCAGAGCCCGATACGATCTGTGTAGTAGAGCCAATTTCTGTTCTAAAGGCTTTCCAGCTGAAAGTACATTCCTTTAAATTGGTATAAATGAATTTATTTTTCAGGTGCAATTTGCCATTCCATTGTTTATTTATGGTTACCGGTTCTATTTGTACCGGTGACCAGATTTCTTTAACAGTATAGAAACTCCCCTCCTTTTCTCTGTGTGGTCCAAGAATTCCATCGGGAGCATTATTCCCATCAGCATCAAATACGGTTCCCTCCATATCTGTACGTAAAACGGCCTCATCGGCAAAGACCCATAGAAATCCGCCTGCCAGGAGTGGAGATGATTCATAACTTCTCCAGAAATCTTCAAGTCCGGCGCCATGTCCCCCATCATATAAACCATGCAGCAACTCTGTCGCCATAAAAGGGTCGTTGCCGAATACATTTCGCCCAATACCATAATTATATACAGGATAGTGATGTGTTTCCACACCATTCCGAAGTAACCATGGGTAGATTACCGGTCTTTTCTGGATGTCCCAGCGATAAAATTCTTTTTCATTGGCAAAATCCCAGCCCCCTTCATTTCCATGATCCCATATTACCACACATGCATGATTTTCATCTTTCAAAACAGTCTCTTTAATTAATTTTGGACCAACAATAGTGTCATATCCCTGTTGCCAGCCGGTTACTTCGTCTAAAACAAAAAGACCCAGAGAGTCGCATAATTCAAGAAAACGTTTATCGGGTACATAATGCGAACAACGAACCGTGTTCATGTTCATCTCCTTCATTAAACGAATATCAGTTAAGTGGTTTTCTTCACTCAGACAGCGACCGGTTTCGGGCCAGAAAGAATGTCGATTAACACCTTTGAATACAACCTTTTCGCCATTTATATAAAAACCATCGTGAGCACGTAATTCAACGGTTCTGAAACCAATCCGATGGGTTACCTCATGCAGAACATTGTTCCCTTTTTTAACTGTAATTTTCATGTTGTACAGAGTCGGCCACTCGGGATTCCAGGATTTTACACTATTAAATTTTCCTGAAACAAAGCTTTCAGTAGTTCCCTTATCAATCTTAGCCTGAATGGGATCCCCAATTTTATTCCCTTCCAAATCAATCAGATCAATTAAAACAGAATAATTGGCTTTTGATTTATTCAGCACAATTAATGAGTTGAAAGAACCATCAGCTCTTGCATCAATGGCAGTACGGCTCATGTGGATCTCTGGAAGTGCTTCCAAAAATACAGGCCTGAAAATGCCTCCGAAAATCCAGAAATCTGCCTGGCGTTCGGCACGTACAACTGATTCGTTTGATGAATGTTTATCCACATCCACTTCCAAAATATTTGTTTGTCCGTATTTCAATAATTTTGAAATATCATATTTAAAACGATAAAAAGCACCCTGGTGCATTTCTCCGGCTGATTTGCCATTAATCTTTACTTTGGTGTCGGTCATCGAACCGTCGAATACAATATTTACAGTTTTGCCTTTCCAGTCGTCAGACACCATGAATCCGTATTTATATAAACCATGTTCCTTTCCAAGTTTGATGTCTTTTTTGTTCCAATCCCGGCCATAATTATAGGTTCCAAAACCCTGCAACTCCCAATTGGAGGGCACCGGTATTTTAGTCCAGACTCCACTATTTTGCCCGTCGGTGCAGAAAAAATCCCAATCCACCGTGTTGGCCGCGTCTGTCCCAGAGAGGTAAACAATTTGAGTTTTTTGCGAATAGATACTGGTTGAAAAAAGAATTATCAGGACGATGAAAAATAGTTTTTGCAGGTTCATGGGGCTAGAATAAGTTTGTATTTGACAGATAATCATATAAAGTTAAACATTCTAAGGATTCTGCAATTTCACTATCTTCACCAAAACGACTCTGCAATTCAAGTATGAGAACATTAGGCAACATCATCTGGCATATTCCATTTCTGGGTTTTATGTCTGCATTCTTCACATTCATTATCGGTGGAATACTTGTCTTGACTGTAGTCGGATCTCCGATTGGACTTGGTCTTATTCAACTTTCCAGATTTCTACTGACCCCATTTTCAATGTCTATGGTCAGTAAAAGTGATTTGAACATTAAGCAAAATCTACTGTGGAGGACTTTTGGAATATTTGTCCGGATTATTTATTTCCCGTTTGGTTTAATCCTGGCCATTGTAACTCTTTGTCAAATTGTTGGATTGTTTTTTTCCATAGTTGGAATTCCTGTAGCCATCGTGCTGGCTAAATCTCTGGAAACCTATTTTAACCCTGTTGATAAAATCTGTGTTCAAGTCGAAGTCGTTGAGGAAATAGGCAGAAGAAAAGCCAGATCAAAAGTGTAAGTCAATATTCAAGTTATCAGCCTGATGGTTATTTGCGAGCAGGCTTAGCACGAATCACCAGATTTTTCAGCTTTTCAGGACAGGTAGACTAAATGCGTATGCAGCGATAAAGATCCATTACCAGGCAGGATGAAACACAATGGCAGGCCCGATTGACTTTCTTTATAAGAAGTCCCCCGGTTTTTTGTCCCAGAAAAAAAGCAGTTACAAATATAATATAGGTATACCATGCAAATCCAACTCCTGAAATAATTCTTATTGCAATAATTAGGATGACAGGAACATGAATTGCCAGAAACCACTGAAGTGACAATACCTTGACATTCGATCTCCAGTATCCGAAAGGAATAACAATCAAAAAGACAAGAGCACCGATCAAAAGAAGGTGTATCATATGCCGCAAAGTTATAAATCAATCTTCATAATTCATGTGATATGTAATATATGTTTTAGTTTATGTTACATAGTTGACAGACCCTGCCATTTGTGCGACTTATCTTTATAACAGTTTAAATATCGATTCTGTAGTTGTTATACTGGTAAATCCTTTTCAAACTAAAAACCACTTTCAAATGGCAACACCAATAACTCTAAATGGTAAACACATTCAAGGTAAATGTGAAGACTTCTCAGCCGAACCAAATCCAACCAAAGGACAATTTGAATTAAAAATACCAGGCTTAAATGGCTTAGATCTCAGGTTTAAATTGTTTAACCTGGATGGTAAGGTTATCCGAAGTAATACTATAAACTCTCTTGTGACCAGCCTTTCAATTTGCAATTGCCAGAACGGTATCTATTTTTTAAAGGTTATGAATGGGGAAACCCAATCTAAATTGATCCGGATAATTAAATTCTGATCCATTCAGGATTTTGCTCACCAGGTACCGGAGCCCCGGTCGCTTCCCTCCATTTCTCCAGCAGGTCAAGCAATTCTTTAACTTTATCAGGATTTTCTTCTGACATATCATGCTTTTCTCCTATGTCCTCTTTGAGATTATAGAGTTCTATTCCTCCGTCCTCGAAATACTGGTGTAGTTTCCAGTCCCCCACCCTCACGACTGATCCTGGCCGGGTCCTGAAAAGGGAATCCCTGGGATTATCGTTTTTGAAATCATATGCTTGCAGGTAGATCGGAAAATGCCAGAACAGGGGTCTGGCCGGTAATGGCCTGTTTCTCCTGAGATGGGGAATCAGGCTGGTGCCGTCAAGCCGAAGGCTGTCCGGGGGACTGATTCCGGCGACATCAATCAGGGTCGGAAAAAGATCCAGGTGACTCACCGGTGCATCACTTGTATGTGACTTAATCTTTCCCTTCCATGAAACAAGCAGTGGAACACGTATCCCTCCTTCATAATAACTGCCTTTCCCTGAACGCAATGGTTCCTGCCTTGTATACCGTATATGTCCCCCATTATCCGAGGTAAATACAATCAGAGTATTCTTAGTATTTTTTTTGGATTCCAGACTTGAAATCAGGTCCCCAATATTCCGGTCAAGGTTCTCGATCATCGTTGCATAACCTGGGTTCCCCTGGCCCATCCAGGACTCTTTACCCTCATACCCGGCGAGCAGGCTATCAACCGGGCAAATTGGAGTATGAACCGCATAGGGTGCATAGTAGAGAAAGAATGGCCCTTCTCTGTCATCCATAACGAATTCTATGGCTTTCTTCATAACAAGGTCAGTCAGGTATTCCCCTCCGGAGGTATCCAACGGAACATTTCCATAAGGGGAATAATAACTTACAGGATGTCCTGCTGATGTTCCTCCTATATTAACGTCAAATCCCTGCTCCCCGGGATCCTCACTGATATGCCATTTCCCTGCATGGCATGTACGGTAGCCAGCATCTCGGAGTACTTCAGCAATTGTTGTTGTTTCACTCGCAAGTACCGTATTGTTTTCAGTCGGTATGAGCTTACGGTCGCGGCTTTTACCCCTCTTGGAACTGCCTACAGTATAAATTCCATGTCTCGGTGTCCATTGACCGCTCATTAGGCTGGCCCTGCTGGGTGCACAGTTTGAAGCACTGGAATATGCCGAGGTAAATACCATTCCCCCTTCAGCAAGAACATCAATGTTTGGAGTACTGTAATACTCGCTTCCCATAAAACCAACATCCCTCCAGCCCATATCGTCGATATTTATAAGAACTATGTTGGGAGGAGATTTCTGACATCCAATTAAGGTTATCAAACAAATTATCAAGCAGGGGGAAAACCCTGAAAATCCAATTTCTTTATTCATTAATAATATAATTACATGAACGTAAACTACTTAAGTTCAAGCTTTTGTATATTTCCGTAATCTTTACCCCGAATCTTTTCAAAAGCAACGATCATCTCCTGGAGTCTTTCAGGATTTGTTTCTGAAAGGTTTTTCCTTTGCCCTATATCTTTACCCAGCATGTCGATATTCGGTGTTTCAATTTCTGTGGCACCATATGCACCAACATCACCAAATCCCAGATCATCAGCATAGATAATGACAATGTTCGGCTTTTTTTGATCTGCATTTTCCTGTAAATCCCTCCCACCCAATACTGCGGATTTCCTTTCCGACTGCACGCAGGACGGCAACATCATCCGGATGGATCTCACCGGATGGCAGAGGACCGGTATTCAGCAGCAGGTTTGCAGGAAAGCCTGCAGCTGACCTGAGCATTTCGATAACTTCTTCTTTTGTTTTATGCTTTCCTTCGTCTTCGATCATATACCCCCATCCTTTTGGTTGCAGGGTATCACAAATTTCAAGGGGTTTTTCCGCAGATCCTTTCCAGTGTCTCTCCGGAGCCTGAAAATCTTCGGTGCCTATTAGTCCCTGTTTGTATGAAACCAGCACCTGTGGCTGCATCGAGTGTATCCTGTTGTAAAGATCCTGACATTTGAACAGTAAGGGATCTCCTGACTTGGGAGTAGAAATTCCGTCAAGCCATATTCCCGCAAGGGGTGAAAACATGTCGAGCAACTCCCGGATCTGGTTATTCATGAACTCTAAATAAACTTCCAGGTCATGATCCTCCCCATACTTGTAGGAAGGGTCCGGAGGGTCGTATTTCGGTCGAGCGGATCCGAGCCATTTATCATTATTGGGTGCATGGGGATGTTTCCAGTCCCGTCCATGGGAATAATACAGAAAAAATCCCAATCCCTTTTGGTTACATTGTACGGAAAGTTCGGCCAGCAGATCTCGTTTAGCGGGAGAATTGGTGCTTTTAAAATCAGAGTGTTTTGTATCCCATAAACAGAAACTATCATGATGCCGGCTCGTAATGTTGATGTATTTCATGCCTGCATCCAAGGCAAGATCAGTAATAAAATCGGCATCGAATTTTTCAGCGGTAAACCGGTCTTTGAGTTTGGCATATTCCAGAACCGGGATTTTTTCACGGAATTGCACCCATTCATGCCTTCCCAATAAAGAGTATAAGCCGTAATGCATGAATAGTCCAAACCTGGCATCTTTGAACCATTCCAGAGTTGCTTTACGTGGGTCATCTAACCAGGTATCCTTATAATCCCTGAGAAAAGCAGGAAATTGCTGTTTCTCAGAATTCATGCATCCGGGTATAAGCATAGTCCCAATACCGGTAAGGGCAGATAACTGAATAAAATCTCTTCGTTCCATTTTCAAAACTTGTTTATTGAGTTTACAAAATACTCAATCTGCTGAAGCTTTTTTTTAAAAGCATGGAATTATAGATGTGATTAGTAAAAAATAAAGGAATTTCCGGCCCCTGCATGTAGAATCGGGGTTTTCTTATTGTTTGTCCCTCGCGAAAAGTATATGGAGTTCCGTCTGGTTGCAGCATAGGATAATGTGGGTTCTGGTATTTGTATTTTTTTGAGCGTACCATGAAGTCATGAACCAGCCTGTTCTGGAAACCATGTCTGACCTGTTCTGCATCAACACCTGCTTCTAGCCGTAAGGTCTGTTGAAATTTCCATATATAATTGATTCCTAATGCCAGTATCCCATGAGAATGTTTACCATAAGGGACCTTGCTCAAGTCCCTGTATCCGTATCTGCTATTATACAGAGAGTCCTGAACACGTATGCCCTTGATTCCAATACCTGTCCAGTGTGTTGTCTTCAGGCTGATCTCAAGGCTGTCATTACGGTATGTGATCCCCAACGCTCCTGTCCGGAATTTATCCTCTATGCCTTTTGGTCCACCAAAAAGATCATTTTCAAATACAAACCCGAATTGGTCGATGTTGAAGTTTATTCCACCGGTGGACTGGCTGGTCTCGATCTGGTCCAGGTAATATTTAAACATTATACCAGCAGAGTATTTTTCGAGGGACATAAGGGAATACTCGCTATGCAGGTATTTTTTACCACCAACATCCTGTCCCCAGTAAAACTGTAGTCCCAGCAAAGTCTGCATTTCGAGTCCCCTCTTCGGTGGCCCAAGTGATTTTCCGTTATAAAAAAATGATGTTCCATGGCTGGCCTGGATAAAACTATTGAAATAATACAGCTGATACATAGCCCCTATGCGCTGAATATGTGTTCCAAACTGAAATGAAATACCAATCTTCCCTCCTATCCCGCCTTCAGCTGCATGTGCTTGCAGCAGGAAAACAAGAATAGTAATTATGAGTGCAAGTCTTTTCAATACAATCCACATAGAGATAATTAAGGCTTTTCCATGTAACAGTTTGTTTTCTAATAAATTTGATTACTTTTGCAAACTTCTTAGCCGACTTTCTATTAAGGCAGATTTCCCCATTAACAAGGAACCCCTCTCTTTTTTTTCTGATTCAGCTAAGGACAGTGATAATACGAGATCGCTGATAATTAGTGGCATGTCAATACCTGGAAACGGTTATTGATTGTGCTTAATAACAACATAATACAAGCCTGAAGAGGTTTGTGAATATTAATTTTATGAGTAATAATTCATCTTACAAGTACAAACACAGAAGTAAATCTGCTTCGACGACAAACAAGTCCAACAGATCATTTAATAACAACAGAAGACCCTCAAGACAGGGTTATAAACCCTCCACCCTGGATCCTTCCCTCCTGGTGAAAGAAGCAATACAAACGGAAGAGAATATATACAAATCAGACAGATTCATTAATGACCTGCCGATCAGCAATAATCTCAAGCAATGTCTGGATAAAAAGGGATACAAGAGACCTACTGAGATCCAGGACAAGACAATTGAAAATTTGATCGAGGGTAAGGACCTGTTAGGAATAGCACAAACAGGAACCGGTAAGACCGGAGCTTTCCTGATACCGATCATTGAACAACTTCTTCATAAAAAGGTCAACCCATATGCACTTATAGTAGTACCTACCCGAGAACTGGCCACCCAGGTGGAAGAAGAGTTTCGGAGCATGACCAAAGGATTGGGACTTTACAGCTCCTGCTTCATTGGTGGTACCAATATTTCCAGAGATATGCAGAATCTCAGAAGGCCCAGTCATGTTGTCATTGCCACACCCGGGAGGTTGCTCGACCTGGTTAATCGCAGGGCACTTAGCCTGAACAGATTTAATACCCTGGTTCTGGATGAGTTTGACCGGATGCTGGATATGGGATTTATCCGTGATGTACAAAAAATCATTGATGGAATGTATCATCGCAATCAGACCATGCTTTTTTCGGCAACTCTTGATAAATCTCAACAATCACTCATTAACAGTATTCTCAGAGATCCTGTTACAGTAAAAGTAAGCAGCGGTGATCGTCCTGTTGACAGTATCGATCAGGACATAATCCGGTTAAAACCGGGTGAAGATAAATTCGATATTCTGTATAATATGCTCTGTGAACAGGAGTTTAGCAAAGTATTACTTTTTGAGGAAACTAAACACAAGGTTAAAAGATTGTGTCAAAAGTTAAACAAAGTGGGTATTAAGGCAGAGCAGATACACGGAGATAAGAGCCAGAATGCAAGACAACACGCCCTGAATGATTTTAAGAATGGACGGGTACGGGTGCTGGTTGCAACCGATGTAGCATCCCGTGGCATTGACGTATCCGATGTTTCCCATGTTATTAATTATCAGGTTCCCCAGACCCATGATAGTTATATTCATCGTATCGGGCGTACAGGCCGGGCCGGGAAGATTGGGAAGGCCTTAACTTTTGTTGCCTGACCATTTCCTGAGTTCATAATATCTGGACAAGTTTCGTAAAAACAGAGTATATTCATATTTTTAATTCAGGTTAAGAATCATGATGTATTCAAAAATTAAAGCTGTCCGGGAAACCTGGGTTTGTATTCCGGTTTTCATTATTATTCTACTTACAAGCTGTAATCCGGTTAGGAATACAGATCAGGAAGTTTACCAGATACCAGATCTTATGAAACCTGGTGATAAAGGATTGATTCTCCAGGAGTTTATTTACACCACGGAGAACAGTCCCACTCCGGAATGCCACGCTTCTACAATTGAAGAAACCTCAAGCGGGATGATTACAGCATGGTTTGGTGGTACGGAGGAAAAGGATAAAGATGTAGGGATCTGGGTATCAAGAAATGAGGGAGATGGTTGGACCAGTCCAGCAGAAGTTGTTGATGGTGTTCAATCAGATACCCTTCGATATCCCTGTTGGAATCCTGTGCTGTTTCAGCCTGAAACAGGAGATCTGATGTTGTTTTATAAGGTGGGTCCTTCACCGCGGGACTGGTGGGGTATGCTTATGACATCTGCTGATGATGGAAAAACATGGTCTCCTCCAAGGAAATTGGGCAAAGGGCCCAACGGAGATCTTATAGGTCCAGTTAAAAACAAGCCGATCCAGCTTCCTGATGGAACCATAATTTGTCCATCCAGCCGGGAAACCAGGCTTCCGGATGGCAATCTCATTTGGTCCGTTCATTTCGAAAAATCAATAGACAATGGAAATAGCTGGGAGACCATTGGTCCGATTCATGACGGACAGGAAATCCAGGCCATTCAGCCCAGTATCCTTCTATATAAAAATGGTAAAATGCAGATTTTGTGCCGAACCAGACAGGAATATATATCCGAAAGCTGGTCGGAAGATAGCGGTGAAACCTGGAGCGCAATGAATTTAACCCGACTTCCAAATCCAAATGCAGGAACAGACGCAGTTACACTGAAAGATGGCAGACAACTTCTGGTTTACAATCATACACAGAGGGGAAATGATTTCCCGTCAGGAAGAAATATGCTGAATGTTGCCATCTCGGAAGATGGCAAGTTCTGGAAACCTGTACTTACCCTTGAACGCCAGGAAGGGGAATTCTCCTACCCTGCTGTCATCCAGTCTTCAGATGGACTGGTTCACATTCTATACACCTATAAAAGACGGACCATCAAGCATGTTGTAATTGACCCCCGTTAAATTATAAACAAGGCCATGAAAAATAGAAAATATTTCTTGAATAAGTTGATCTTGACACTATCAATAGTATTTGTGACAATGCAATTCTCTTGTAATTCCGGAAGAGATTTGCCAAACATCGTTTTCATTCTGGTTGATGATCTCGGATATGGCGATATTGGGTGTTATGGACAGGAGAAAATCCAAACCCCTAATATCGACAAGTTGGCCGGGGAAGGCATTCGGTTTACCGAAGCTTATGCTGGAAATGCAGTTTGTGCTCCCTGCCGCTCTTCTCTTATGCAGGGATTACATCAAGGGCATGCAAGAGTTAGGGGAAACGGATATAAGAACTATCGGGAGGCACTGAGGGAAGGTGATTACACAGTTGCAATGATGCTTCAGGAAGCCGGATATAAAACGGGTTTGTTTGGAAAATGGGGACTCGCACTGCACAATCAGTATGGTATCCCTAATAAAATGGGCTTTGATGAGTTTTTCGGATACCTGAACCAACGCCATGCCCACTGTCATTATCCAGAATTTCTATATCATAACACGGAAAGAGTTTACTATCCAGAAAATGGAACACATCATTTAATTGAAAATTACAAAGGTGAGCAGGTTTATGATGAAAATGGAGTATGTCATCCGCTTGGAATAGAGGATCCGTCGAAAGCAAAATATGCCTTTGATGTATATTGTGAAGAATCCCTGGAGTTTGTCCGCAATAACAAAGAGAATCCTTTCTTTTTATATCTGGCTTACACACCTCCACATGGCTCCTACATTGCTCCTGAGTTAGGTATCTATACAAATAACGAATGGCCACTGTCCCACAAAGTATATGCTGCAATGATTACCAGGGTGGATACCGAGATAGGTAAACTCATGAAGCTTCTTGAAGAATTAAATATCGATGAAAACACACTTGTTATATTTGCCTCTGATAACGGAAACACCAATGGTAATGCAGGAGAAGGCGAAATTCCCACCAACATCTTTTTTAATAATGACTCTCCAAGGGCTGGTATGAAGGGAGATATACTCGACGGTGCTTTTCATGTACCGGCCATCGCACACTGGCCTAAATACATTGAGCATTCACAGGAGAGCGATCATATCTGGGCTATGTGGGATTTCCTACCCACTGTTGCAGAATTAATTGGAGTCCCCTCACCCGATGATACAGATGGAATTTCTATACTACCCACCCTCCTGGGAGAGACTGAAAAGCAAACGAAACATGATTTTCTTTACTGGGAATATAAGGAAGAACAGGCTGTGAGGATGGGCAATTGGTACGCTTATAAAAATACAAAGGGGGAACTGGAGATTTATGATTTACTGAATAATCCCGGACAAGGTACAGACCTCTCCACCGAATATCCAGAGATTGCCCAAAAGATTGATGAGATTATGAAAAGAGAGCATTCACCAAGTGATGTCTGGCCCAGTCCCGGAGAAACAGAAGCAGAGTTTAAACAAAGAATGGTTCAACTTGGCATCAATGACAGACCCAAAAATGTAGCGGATTTTTAATCTGATTCTACCAAAAGTGGAATCTTAAAGGCACAAACCTTTGAATAACGATTAATAAAAACATGACCGCATGAACAAGAAAAAAATAATGATTTCATTTATCGGAGGATTAATAGTATGCTCTATGGCCCTGCAATTGTCATGCAAACAGTCTTCTGAGAAGCAAACTGCCATTGAACCCTCTCAGGATTGGTCTGTCCGTATGGCCGAAACGATAATGAAGGATTATCCCCAAATGTGGAGAATGGAGGAATCAGAGAATATAAAATGGGCATATACCAAAGGACTTATGTGTGATGCGTTTCTGGCATTGTGGAAAGAATCGGAAAATCCGGCCTATCTGAAATATGCCCAAGATTATGCTGATACTATGATCGATGAGAGCGGAACTATCTATGGTTATAAGATGGAGGATTATAATATTGACAAGATCAACCCGGGAAAAATGCTGTTTACATTGTATGAAGAAACCAGTGATATCAGATACGAGACCGCTCTCCAAACACTCCGGGAACAACTAAACAATCATCCCAGAACCAATGCCGGGGGATTCTGGCATAAAAAACGTTATCCCCACCAAATGTGGCTTGATGGACTTTATATGGGATCGGTTTTTTATGCCCGCTATGGGAAACAGTATGACGAACCTGAAAGTGTGGTTGATGCAGCCGACTGGATTATTCTCATGGAAGAAATGGCAAGAGACACGGAGACTGGTCTTTTGTACCATGCATGGGACGAAAGCCGGGAGCAGAAATGGGCCAATAATGAGACGGGCCTCGCTCCCCATTTCTGGGGAAGAGGTATGGGCTGGTACGGAATGGCCCTGGTTGACATACTTGATTACCTTGATCAGAATTCCAAAAGAGATGAGGTCATTGAAATCGCAAAAAGAATGGCAAAGGCAATAATTAAAGTTCAGGATCCGGAATCCGGAATCTGGTACCAGGTACTTGACCAGGGAAACAGGGAAGGAAACTACCTTGAAGGTTCGGTAAGTTCAATGTTTACTTACTTTCTTTTGAAAGCCGTAATGATGAATTATATTGATGATTCTTACTTAGAACATGCTGAAAAAGCCTATCAGGGAATAATCGACAACCTCATAATAGAGCGGGAAGATGGGGGAATTGCACTCTCGCCTGTTTGTGCTGTTGCGGGACTTGGAGGAGATCCGTACAGGGATGGGACCTATGAGTATTATATAAATGAAAAAAAACGTGACAATGATCCCAAAGGAGTAGGTCCATTTATATTGGCAAGTATTCTATATGAGAAACTGGAAAAAGCTGTAATTGCCAATGATTAAGATGAGTCAGCATTCGATGTTTTGAGCGACTTAGAGAAAATCACCTTCATTCCTTATATTTATCAATAATTAAAAACAATGAAACAATGAAAAAATTGAACCTGATTAATCCGGTGTTTGCTATGCTCTTTTCTGTACTGATAATCACCCTGTCAGCTTGCACCCAAACACCTGCAAAAAGGCCTAATATACTTTTCGCTATTAGTGATGACCAGTCCTTTGCGCATACAAGTTTTGCCGGGAGCAACTTTGTTAATACTCCTGCATTTGACCGGATCGCTCAGGAAGGCATCTATTTTAGCAACTGTATTGCCGGATCACCCGGATGTGCCCCATCGAGGAGTGCTATCGTAACAGGACGCTATCACTGGCAAAATGAACAATCAGGTCAGCATGCTTCTTCATGGATGAAAAAATATATTCCATTTGTAGATCAACTTGAGGGAAGTGGATATGTGACTGGACGGACAGGAAAAGGAGTCTCTCCATTTCAATATGCACGAAGCGAAAAAGATTCTTTATGGCGAAAAACTGATGCGGGTGGAATTGAACACAGCAACATTCAATATAAGAAAGGAGATCCTGGCGATGAGCGTCCTGCAGGTGGAATAGCCAGTACAAATTATTATGCAAATTTCAAATATTTTATGGAAAATGTTCGTCAGGATAAACCCTTCTTTTTTTGGTACGGTGCAAGAGAACCCCATAGGGCTTTCGAGCAGGATTCATGGAAAAGGAGCGATAAAAATCAGGAAGATGTAAAAGTGCCCGGCTTTTTTCCGGACCATGAGATTGTTCGTGGAGATATGCTCGATTATGCCATTGAAATTGAATGGTTCGATCTTCATCTTCAGAGAATGCTGGAATATCTGGAAGAAATTGGAGAACTGGAAAATACAATTGTAATTGTTACTTCTGATAACGGGATGGCATTCCCCCGGGCAAAAGCAAATGGTTATGACTACGGTATTCATGTGCCCCTGGCTGTACGTTTCCCAAAGGACTTTCCTGGTGGTCGTACCATTGATCAGCCGGTGAGTTTTGAAGATATAGCTCCCACCATCCTGGAAGTTACAGGGGCCGGCTCTGATAAAATGTTGCCAATTTCCGGTAAGAGTTTTCTTAAGGTTTTGAATTCAAAGGAGCAGGATGATTCTGATCCATCAGAAAAATATGCTTTCTCGGGCCGCGAACGTCACTCCTCATCACGTTACCTGAATTGGGGGTACCCTCAACGCATGATCCGCAGCAAGGATTTCCTGTTTACCTGGAATATGAAGCCCGACCGTTGGCCGGCAGGAGCACCTCAGAGAATTGTCGCAGGAACTTCAGATGAACTCTGGCCAATGTACGGTATTGATGAAGAAGGGGTGCACCATTCCGCATGGGCATTTACGGATATAGATGCAGCACCTACAAAGTCATTTATTATTGAAAACATGCAGGATGAAAGTGTCAGGCCATACTACGACTTGTCAGTAGCAAAACGTCCCGAGTTTGAGTTTTTCAATGTGAAAGAGGATCCCTATTGTCTTGTAAATCTGGCAGGCGATCCTGAGTACTCAGACATTGAAAAAGAGATGAAAGAAGTGCTGATAGCAGAACTGAAGAAATCCGGAGATCCCCGCGTAGTAGGACCCGATACAGAAGTTTTCGATTCCTATATCAGATACAGTCCGATGCGCGAATTCCCTGATCCTCAGCTTGATAGATAAAAGAAGAAGAGCATCCTTTCTTATGTCAACAATAGTATGGTATTGAAATAAATAGACCGCATGAATAAATACGGAATAATCACATATGGTGATGGAAAATTCATTCAATGTTTTTCCAGAAGGTTGATGTCAATAATTTTGCTTACCGTGTTTATGGCTAGCTGCTTCCTCCACGCCGGCTATGGTCAAACTCCTGAACAGAAACAGTACAATATCCTGTTTCTGATTTCCGATGATATGAATGATTGGATTGGTTGTCTGGATGGACATCCGGATGCGATCACTCCGAATTTGGACAGGCTGGCAGATAGGGCGGTTCTATTTGAACAAGCACATTGTTCAGCCCCTATTTGCAATCCCTCTCGGGCAAGCGTAATGAGTGGATTAAACCCATCCACAACGGGATGCTATGGGAACAGGCAGGCGCTTAGGATGTCTCCTGTGGGATTTGAAGCAGTAACCCTCCCCCGTTATTTTTCACAACATGGTTATTTCTCAACCGGGGTCGGCAAAATTACCCATGGAAAATTTCCTGATCCAGCCTCATGGGATGAGTTTTATCCAAACCTGAGATCCCAGGGTATGGATGGAGCTAAACCCCTGATAAAAAATATGAACGGTGTGAATAATGAAAGTATGGATTGGGGTCCTCTTGACGTTGAAGATCATGAGATGAAAGATGGAAAAATTACACAGCACCTCATTGATATGCTTGGAAAGGATTATGACAAGCCCTTTTTCCTTGCAGGAGGCTGGAAACTTCCCCACCTGACATGGCATGCTCCCCGAAAGTATTTTGATATGTATAATCCAGAAACCATTACCCTGCCACTTATTATTGAAGACGACCTGGATGATTTGCCCCCGAAGGCACTGAATTACACTAATAATAGCTACTATAAGGCGGTCACCGCTGCAGGCAAGGAGCGTGAAGGGGTTCAGGCTTACCTGGCCTGCATCAGTTTTATTGACGCACAGGTCGGGCGAGTGTTGGATGCTCTCGAATCAAGTCAGTATGCCGAGAATACAATACTGGTATTTTGGGGTGATCATGGCTGGCACCTTGGCGAAAAACGTCATTGGAGTAAAAGTACATTGTGGGAGGAATCCACCAGGGCTCCCCTGATGATTGTAGCGCCCGGTTATAAGCCTGCCAGATGCAAAATACCCGTCAGTTTTCTGGATATCTATCCCACCCTGGTTGAACTTGCCGGATTGGAACCAAAGGCTGAACTTGAAGGAACCAGCCTGGTCCCACTTATGAGGGATACCGATGCATCATGGGACCGTCCTGCTCTTACAACCCATGGGAAGGGCAACCATAGTTTACGTACTAAACGCTGGCGCTATACCATTTACAGTGATGGAGGTGAAGAACTCTATGATCATTCCATGGATGAAATGGAATGGACAAATCTTGCTGATGATCCGGCTTATGCCAGTGTTAAAGAAGAAATGAAAAAATGGCTTCCAAAAACAGATGCTGAAGACGTCTATGTTTTAGAATGGCCTCAGGAAGAGAGAATATTTTGGGAAGCAACACTTAAAGCGGCTGAAAGATACCACGGAAAATCAGTTTATCCTGAAGACTGGATCAAAACAGAAACGGAATAACAAAAAGATAATTAGCTTATGAATCGTCGTCACTTTCTTCATACATCAGCCGGATTTTCGGCCATCTTAATTATGCCAGGTATTTGGTCCTGTCAAAGGCCAGCAGGAAAAAAGCGTAGCTACGATTTCAAAACACATCAGTCAGAGGGTCAGCTTGCTCCGGTGATTCGGGTAACTCCGGAAGACGGGTATTACGTACACACCTATTTTGACGTTACACCCTTTAGTCCATCAGGACGTTATCTGGCAGTCAGCAAATTACCATTTCAGGATCATATCCCGGTTTTGGGAGATGTAGCAGAAGTGTGTGTGATAGACCTGGAGGAGCAGACGATTGAAACCGTTTTTTCAACAAAAACATGGGGTTTCCAGACCGGAACCAACGTACAGTGGGGCGGTTCGGATCAGTTTATCTATACAAACGACCTGATAGACGGGAAGGCTGTGATGATTCAGCTGGATTTGTCCAACGGCACTACAAAGGCGTATTCACGGTCGATGTACAATGTATCCCGGGATGGCAAATACGGAATTGGATTTCCTCTGGAGTTGCTTAATGTGACACAGCAGGGTTACGGAATGCCTTCCAGAGAGCTTGAAAATCCACTGAGCTTATCCAAAGAGGCAACTGAGGATGAAGGAGTCTGGCGAACCGACCTGGATACCGGTGAAAGTATCCTCCTGTACTCTGTAGCAGATGTTGCGTCACGTGTTCCGGAATCCATGCCCCGGCAAGACGGAACATTCTACTTCTGGCACTCTAAATATAATCCACAGGGTACACGAATTTTGCAGGTACTGCGCTGTATCTTCCCTGGATTTGACGGCACCAATGGACGAAATCCCATGGTCTTTACACTGAATTCTGATGGAAGTGACGTTCAGTTTACCGGGCGAGATCCGGTTTGGGACTATCCCCTGGGAGGACATCCCAACTGGCATCCTGACGGGATACACCTAATCCGCAATATGAAACCCGATGGTAATACAACACGTGTTTGCCAGTTCAAGTATGATGGTACTGATTTCAAGGTGCTAAGCGAAACATTTAACAGTTCCGGCCATCCCAGTATTGAGCCGGAGGGTCGGTATGTTATAACGGATCAAAGGGAATATCATGAAGACGGATCAGCCACGACGGACCTGCTTTTACTTGATGTGCATACGGACCGGATTGAAAGGA
>SDBV01005870.1_pt1 | contig 17197 bp, 31 predicted proteins | sample 2277081 | NCBI WGS metagenome assembly SDBV01 (sample SAMN10402039, study PRJNA504765) | marine sediment metagenome | isolation source: marine sediment core GS10_PC15, 223 cmbsf | place: Arctic Ocean: Southern Knipovich Ridge | collected 2010 | reverse complement strand
GCCTCAATTCTTGGTGTATTTCGTCCAGCTTCTCCACCCATACCTCGTTGATGACTGCGGTCTCGGACTTCACGATGTCGATTGACAGGTCCTTGAGAGCATTCACCTGATCAAGAATCTGCTGGCGGAGCCTACGTTGCATCGCGGGATCGATGTCGTACTCCTTGTAGATGTTCTCTTCGATCCACCCCAGAATCGCTGCGCTGCAACGGTTTCCACGGGTTGCCACCAGATTTGCTGCCATTGAGTTTTGCTTCATTGGTTGAATCTTTCGTCTTCGACAACGAACGCGCACACGAACCAATGCCTTTGCCATGGGTTCACTGCACGCGTCGGTTTCCTGACCTCACTCGCTTCCTCAAACACAGCAACCTTGAACTCAACAGTCGGAGTCGCCTGGTCATGGTCAAGAACATCGAAACTCTTGATGGTTTGGACATGCTGATAGATGTCACCCACCAAGTCACGCCCTATACCGTCGTTCTCGGCAAAGAAATCAGTGAACATGGGGAGCGAGAGGGTCTCGCCCTGCCCGCCCAGCTCCATCAGCTTGGTGAACGAGTCACCCATCGAGAACGCCAGCGTATTAACCGCGACTTCGTCCTTGTCGTCTGGGAACTCGTCGATGACCACGATCGGTTCGTGCTGGCGACCTCCGTCGAACCACCCCAAGGTGCCCAAATGCGTCTCGATGTTCCGAGCGACGGACTCCAGTGTCATGCGATACCGGGTACCGCCGCTGAGGGCCGCCATTACTCAGCACCTGTCGCTGCAGTGTGAACCTCATATACCGTCAGATCGTTGAGGCTGACCGCTGGCTTCCAGTTTCGGAACCACCACCTGATGTCATCAGGCCCGACCGTCACGTAGGAAAAGCCATCTACCTCGTCATGCTCCTCCTCGAACATGGTCAACACCAAAGTGGTTGGATTGAACTCGCCCACCTCGGTGAGAAAAGCACCCTGACGACCGAGGGGAGCGAAGAACTCGTAGGCGCACAGCACCTGGACTGGCGGCTTCTCGACAAGGGTGAGAGGAGATGCCGTCCAGTCCCAGGGCGACCCCTCCATGTCCTGCCGGGTCCATGTCTTGTCATCCTCGAAAACAAAGGTAGGGCGCTCCGTTTGCTTCTCTGGGAGGCCCATGACCATCGTGGCGCGCAGGTTCTCACGAAGGTCCCCAGTGGGGATATTCGCAATCGACTGGCGACCATCGATGGCCTTAGCCATTAGACCTTCTCAGGCTGAGTGACGACCATCGGGGTGGTTTCCACATCGGGAATGTCAGTCGGCGTCGTGACCTCTTCCTCGGTACCGGAGGCTCCATCGGAAACGAACTCGCGCTCTTGCGCGACAGTGGCCTCCTTGGACTCCTTCTTCGCCTTGACAACAGCGATCACCGAAGCAGGAGCATCCTCGATGACCAGCTCCTCCATGATCCGAGTCAGCGTCACTGCTGACTCGATGAAGTGGATGGCAGCTTCGATAGTCGTGGACTTGGCGAGGATCTCGTGGACCAGCGCGGTCAGCTCCGAGTCTGTGAACGAGTCGGATGACTCGATCTCGGCCATGTTCGTGTCCTCGGCTGCCTTGATCAGCACGAAATGCCCATTGCGGAACAAGTCCTGCTCAGGTGAAGCAGCCTCGTCCTGGTTGAGCTGACGATCGAAGGCAGTCAACGTGAATGTGCGACCCCCTTGAACCGTCTTCCCGACCGGCTGTCCCAGTCGGTCAAGAACCTTGTACCACCGCATTCCTGCCGACGAGTTCTTCCAAATCTCGATCTTATCTCGTGGCTCAGACATTCGTTCCTTCCCTCCCTCATAGGGGGTCGTTCACGTGAAGCATAGACGAAGGCCCCCCCGAAGGAGGGCCAACGCCCTTGCCAAGCAGCAACCTTACGGCGTGATGCTCGTGTCGACGAACCGACGAGTCCGTTCGGGACGAGAGAGGACACCACCGAAGTCCTGGCGACCGATGTAGTGCCAGTACCAGTTGTCCTGCTCCACGTACTCCTTGGACTTCAGCCCACCGTACATGGCGAACAAGGCCGAATCGTCAGAGACCACGTACAGCTCGTTGGCCGGGATGAAGGAAACGCCGTCCTCATCCTTCCAGTTGCGAGCCTGCACCACAGAAGCGCCCCGGTAGACGCCAAGGCGGCCACGGCGACGGATCTCTTCGAGTGCCTCATCGGCGAAGCCAGTGAAGTCTGCGATCTGATCCACCATCGTGGAACGACCGTAGAGCGTCACAACCCCAGACAGGGACTCGTCCCGCACCTCACGGATCGCCGTGTTGAGTGCGGTCTGGTCCAACGTCGCGCCCGTCACGAAGAACGGGCTGCTGGAGTCGATGGCTGCTTCGATGAGAGCCTTGATCTGCTTGTTCACGCCCCAGTCGAGACGCCTGACCGCGAGGCTCCGCAGTGTCGCCGCGCTCTTGGCGAAGTTCGACTGCATCTTGTCCTCGAACTCGTACACGTGAAACCCGAGAGTGTCACGTGGGATTTCGAGAGCCTCGCTGACCAGTGCGCTGGCCTCGATGTGCCCACCCTTGGCGATGAAGAAGACCTTCAGTCCGGTCTCTTCTTCGAGGATGACGCGGTCATCGAACCCAACACGCTCGACAGTCACGATCTGGTCATAGAAGGTCTCGAAAGTGAAGCCTTCGAGGATGGACGACGTGAGAACCGCCGCCATCTGACGCCGCCAGAGAGGGTCTTCCCAGTTCTGCTGCGCCTCTTCGTTGACCTTGTCCATCAGAGCGAGAGCCTGCGCCCTCTGCTCCGGGGAGCGACCGTAGTTGTCAACGATTGTCTTGAAGTCTGCTGTACCCATCAGGTCACCTCCCCTAGTGAATTATCTCGGCGTCGATGGTGGCCAAGTTCGCGTCCACGTTCGTCACACGAAGGAAAGCCTCCGCAGCGGTCGTGGTCACGTCCCAGAAATCGCTGGCGGCGTTCCACCCCAGCAAATCACCAACGACGACGGTAGGCGTTCCTCCGCTGATCCCGTTCACCATCTGCACTGCAGCACGGGTCGGGTCGAAGTTCAGCCCTGGTTCCGCGGTGTCGGCTGCCGTATTGCGCAGCCACACCTTTGCTCCGGCTCCGTGCAGCACCTGAATCATCCGCCCGTTGGGGGCAGTGTCCAGATCCTGGGGAAGCTGGCCCGCAGCCCCGCCGAAGCGAGGATCGTTGAACGTCTGCGAATCATGCTCGTACCACAGGATGCCGCACAGGTCCGTCTGCGTGTCACCCGATCCACCAATTGCCACCCCGTCGGTGCCATTGGCTTCGCGGATTCGATCCACGTCGGCTGGATCGATCTCCACCATGGTGCCAAGCCGAAGCTCAGCACCAGAGGCGGGCGCACGGAAACGACCCTCACGAACCAGATTCGTGAACCGACGCATCCCGAAGTTTCGGGTGGTCGTACTCGAACCCATCTAGGTCACCTCCTCCTTCAGGACTTTGCGGCTACGTCGACCGCGGAGCCGAAGAACTCTGTAAGAGCGCTCGTCTCCGTGCCGTCGTCGCCTGCGGTTGCTCGTGTCCCGTCGAATTCCGTCTTCGGCTTGCCGTTGTCGGTGGCTTTCGCCTCGACAGCGGCCTTCGCGACCACCTGGATGTCAGCCAGGTATGCCTCGAAGTCCTCCTCAGACATCTTCGCCCAGGACTCCTTCCTCTCTTCGACCTGCTCATCGGTGAAACTCGCCACCTTCTTCACGGAAGCGACTCGCTCACCGGACAGCTTGTCGAGACGGTCACGCTCGTCGCGGTCGGAGATGTTGGTCTCCAGCTCCTCGACCTTCGTGCCCTTCTCTTCGAGCTGCACCTTGGCAGTATCGAGTTGCTCGTTCAGGGTGAGAATCTCCGCGTCGGCGGTCGCTACTGCGGCCTTCGACGCTTCCTCGATAGCAGACGCGAGAAGCGCTTGGTGCTGCTCCTCCGTGAAGATCGCCTGTTCTGCCACGTTCTCCTCCTCGTTTACAGAGGCTGCTTCAGTACAGAACGCACATTGCAGGGGGTCATGTTCTGCGCCGTCTGGTTTCTTTTCCAGAAGCAGGTCATGAAGTGCCTGTTCAGTTGCGTCCATATACTCATCCTTCACGTGAAACTATAGACCACTGCACCCAAGAACCGGGGTCAGTTGGAAGTTGCCAAAGACATCAACCGTTCCCACTCGGCTGGACCTATGTCCTCAGCATCTCGTGTGGCCAACGCCTGAGACAACGTTTTGGCCACATCAGTTACGTCAGCATCGGACCATGCGGGCTTCTCAGGCGGGAAGATCAACGCACCACCAAGGAACACTGGGTTGATGAATCGCCTCGCCGATTCGCGCTTCGCTAGATGCTCACACACCTCATGCGCGGCAGCGCGATACGGGAAAATGCGGTCACAGGTCATGCACTGAACGCTCTCGGCCACACACTCCATGGAGTACCACAACGAGTCAGCCTCGTGAGCCTCCTTCGCAGCCTTCGCGACATCCGGGAAGTTGGCCGCCCACAGCACGCCAAGCGCTTGGATCTCTGGAAGAAGCTCGTCCTCACCCGCCTGCTCTCGGTGAACGATCTTGGTCTCAACGAACGTCCCAACAGGCTGGTCCCACTTGTGGAGAACATTCATCGGCGTGTACCTGATCGATGCCTCACTACCGCGAAGGTCGTCGTAAGACCAGAAGTGACCGTTCTTGTTCGCCTTGTTCCCCTGGACATAGCGACCAGCAATCCAAAGGAACGAATCGTTCATCCTCTGGCTGGTCCACTCAGAGGCCAGCTCCCGTGGCAGCTCATCCGGCTCATGCACGATGTAGGCACGAGCGGTTGCATAGAACTTGTCGCCGATCTCGGTCAGCAACCCTTCCTTATCCATCAGTCACCTCCGCTCGTAGTCTTTTTCTTCGCCCTCGGAGCTGTCCGTCCCGATCCGTCAGGAGTCGTCTTGTCTGGAGAGTCGAACGGCACGTTGACCGGCTCGAAAACATCCCCGAACCGCTCGTCCTCGTACTCACGTCGTGCAGCCTCAAGTTCCTGATCGAAATTGAACTCGTTCAGCGTAGTTTCACGTGACAGATCACCACGGTCACGCAGCGACTGGATCATCGTCACCACACTTTCGTCGAACTCCAGCTCCATCCGGCGAGGAGCGAACTCGATGAAAGCGTCAGCACCAAACTCTTGGGCCTCATTGAGTGGATTATCATTGACCATACGGATAACTTCACGCTCAATGCTGCGCTTCATCATGTGTCGTCTGGAACTCAGGCCACGAGCAATCACCCGCCCAGTGGTAAGGCTCGTCTCCCGCCCGGAAGACTCAGTCGACAAGGCAAAAGTACCCCACAGCCTCATAAGCAACCGCTCATCCAGGACCGCCCACTTGTCATCGTCAAGAATGTGTTCCACGTCCGGAGTGATGATCTCGATGCTGATGCGGTGATCCGACACGATCACGGGCGACTTGGACTGTGCCCTGATCTGTGCCGTGGTCTGGTCCACTTCAGTCTTGGTCGTCGGGATCTGGTCACTACCACGAGTCACCAACACGATGAAGTTGATCCCACCCAACAGGAAAGCACGATCCATCTCGCGCAATTGGTGCTTGAGGTCGAGGATGGGGAAAAGAGACTTCATCCGAATTCTGGCCCACCGCTCAAAGGGGGACTTCGTGGCAGTGTGTCGCCACACGAACTGAGGGTTCAGCGACATGAGACTATCCGGCGGGATGCCCTCCCTATTGAACTCAGCCTCCTCCTTCGAGGTCGGCTTGTACTGCCCCATGAACATGGCCTTCACCACGTCATCGGTCTGAACCGTCGGCTCGTCCTTGCCGAATAGCTCCATCTCTGAGTCAGTTGCGATCCACGCAAGTTGCGCGTTTCCAAAGGGATCAACCTTGACCGGGACCACCCGCAATGGGTCGAGGAATCCGAGCTGGGTCGGTACGACCAGATCATATTCCTTCCTCGCTGCTCGCTTCTCTCGCTTGCCCTTCACCTTGTACGTCTTCCGGCCCCAGAACCTCACGGGATATACCTGGCTGACCGTGAACAGCTCGCGCCACATCTGTCGCACGAACGAATCCAAATCGAGGTCCTTCCCGATCTGGCCCCAAACGTTCTCCTGGTCCTTGTCCTCGGGACACTCGAAGTTGACCTTCTGAAACGCCATGGCCTCTGACATGTCAGCCACGTTCCCCACCACATCGTCATCGAGCGAGTCGTAGGCCATAGCCATCTGCTCGTAGACCTTCCCTGGAGTCACATACTTGTCCCGGTGGAAGAGAGCGCGAGTGTGGCGACGTTCCCCATGCGCGTCCTCTGCCCATGCCGCGAGGCTACGCTGAACAGCGACGGGAAGGAAGTTGGCAATCCCATCATTCAGGGATGCCGCAAGGATGTCTCCCGGCACCTCTGAGACGACCGCAACTCCACCCTCAATGGTGGACTCAAAGTTGGTTTCGTCTGCCGTTCCGGCGTCTGATCGATCCGTCATCTGCTCAGCTCCACTTCTTGACGACGAACTTCGATGAGGCGCGATGCAGCCTTGTATTCAAACTCGATGAGGTCCATCACCTTTTGTAGGTGCATCACTCGGAAGGTCTTGGCCTTGCGGTGAGTACCTTCGATCCTGAGAAGCTGGAGCCAGATCTCAGTACAACGACCCATATACCCCATGCACATGGCCATCACCACATCGGCTTGGGCAAAGTCAAGATTTGTGATGTTGGAGACCATGTCCATGATCTCGTCCTCAAGAGAATCGCCCTCGAACGGAGGTAGTTCCTGGGCGGTGCTGGGGGCGGGAGTCCGAGGTTCTTCAGCGACAAGCTTCACGTGAAGGAGCTTACACGAGCTAAGCGAACTGTAAGGGCACCCTTTCTGGCTCTTGCCGCATCTTGAGCATGGTTTCCAGAGTTAACATCTCCTTACCCACGATCATCATGGCGGCAGCGTCCAGAGTGTGGAACGACCCCTTATTGAACGCCTTCTTCCCGTACGGGTTAGTCTCTGTGCGCTCTCGGTACCACGTAGAGCCTTGCCACTCTCCAAGCAGCTCCTGATCCCATGGCAGTATGAACCTCTTGGAGTCGACATACTGTCGGAGCAAGTCATAGCCATACTCTTTAGTACGCGCCTTGATCTCGAAGTCCTTGGGGTCATCCGTAGTCTCATGATCGTCGTACCCAATAACGATCTTCTGATCAGCGGTGTACCCCTGGATGCGCGACCGCTCCTTCTCCATCTCCTCATGAAGATCCTGGTACACAGGCAACCCCAACCCACCACGGTCCATCGTGAACCGCCTCGGGTTGTAGTAGTCGAAGACCATCTGGACTACGCGTCGTTGATCGGCAGAAGAGATCCGCTGGAGATGGATTCGAGAAAGGAGTCGTAGAGTTGACTTAGGTTCATTTGGCGTCTTCTCCTCTCCGAAGATGAGGATCTCCGACGGGTGGCTGGTGAGACCAACGTCCATTCCGCACCAGTTCTCGGTCCACTGCTTGTGTGATCCAGGAAAGTCGATGAGGAGTCCGATAGGAGCGTCTCCAACCATCTCGTCTGTGATGCGTCGTTGGTAGTACACCAGCTCGTTGTAGTCCGATCCGATGTCGTCGTCCACGGTGGCCATGAGTCGGTGGAGAACAAAGAGCGGATTTGTAGCATCCCCATGAAGACCCAGGATGTTTCTCTTGTAGTCTGGCGAATCCCTTGACCCGTAGGCTTCGATCTTGTCCACACGCTCCTGATCAGACCATGTTGGTCGATGCATACCCGTAATTCGGTGTACCGACCATCCAGAGCCTGTTTGAGAATGTCGGTAGAACTCATCATGGACACCGCGGGAAACCCCGTGAGCGCGCCATTGCGCTCCTGTCTCACCATGCCGAAGCGTCTCCACAAGCTCAATCCAGCCTGCTGTTGGGAAGTCTTGTGCTTCATCCATCTCCAATCTCAAGGGGTGCAACCCCTTCACTCCCTTCCCGTCACGCTGCGGAATGCGCCCCAGGATCTTCGCCCCATTCACGAAGTCAACCTGGAACGGGCGGTGCTTGAAGCCCCGGCCCACACGTTTGGGAAGCATTTCCCTCGATAACCGGATCTCCTTGATCCGGTCCTCAATCCTCGATGTCAGCGGCTGGAGGTGAACCAGCTCCGGTGCAGTCACCACCATCTCAGCGCCAGGGTGCTGCATGGCGAATGCCCACCCCCGCACGATAATCGACATGGTTTTGCCGACAGCACGACCACACTGATCAAGTGTGAGGGTGGACATGTCTCGCCACCAAGCGTACTGGAAGTCCCAACAACGGAAAATGCCCTCCTTGTTGGACGCCATGGGGTCTTCCCACAGCAGCTCAGCGAGATCAATCCCCGCGTCATCCTTGATGAGCGCGAGGAGATACGCCTCCTGGTCTGTGAGAACCTTCCTCTTTACAACAGCCATTTAGCCCTGCTCATAAATTTAGGCGATGTCCTTGATCCACATCCGCTGGTTCACTCTGAAGTGATCATCGAGACGATCGAACTCAGGGATGGCCACATCGACAATCCAGACGTAGATGTCCTCCAGCGAGACACCAAGCTCTTTCTGCTCCTCTTCGTCGGTTCGTTGATGGAGACCAATGAGCTTCTTCAGCTCCATGAACAGGTTGAGGATCTTGGCGTTCTGCTCATCTCTGTGGAATCCGAACTCTGTGGCCCGCCCTAGGAGGTCCTGAAGGTAGTCGGACACGGACTGAGACTCTGATTCGACCCTGGTCTTACGACCGACCCCCATGTGCTGCTTGATCCCACGAATCTCCTTGTCGACCTTGTCCTTATGCTCCCTGACAGCCTTGTCATCAAAGGGATTTCCGTCATAGTCAGACTCTCTGAGGAGCCAGTTGGCGTATCGATAAGACAGCAGCTCCAACCCCAAAAGACGGTCGAGGTCCTGGAGATCGGCGATGTTCTCGAAGTGGTACTGCTCGGTGTACCGGTCCAGCGAAAGCTCGAACCACCTGCCTTCCTCCATGTTCAGAAGGTGATACGCGGTCCCGGCTGCCCCCTCAACGACAACGAACGCATCCTCCTCCTCGTCTTCGCCGAGAAGAGCAAGTAGCTCATCATCTGTGGGTTGTTCCGACATTCAGCATCCCTCCCTTCTCCCATTGTTTCAGTGAAGGACTCTGGATGATCGACTTGATGTGCGCGCCAGAATGGTACTTCCCGCCGTCATGAGTCGAATACCGCACATACTTCTCCGTCTTGTCTGCATCGTCAAAGTACCCATAGTGCAGGATGTCCGACACCGGGATTCCGTGCTGCGTTTCGTTGCGCGCGTAAAGCGGCTCCCGGCCACAGGCCATCTTCTTGTTGGCGTGCTTCCCGCCCGTCCGATAGGGGATGAGAATCCACGCCACATGAGGTGCCCACCCTCCGTCAACACGATAAGAATCGCCACCCCACAGGTGGTAAAAAGTGAAGCCAAGACGCTGCTCTGGGAACTCTCTGGTCGCCCTCTTCACAGCATCTGGATCGTGGATGAACTCGTCCGCATCGATGAGCAGGATCGAATCCCCATCCTCAGGACCGACAGCCTGCTCCATGTTCATCCAGGCACGAGATCGGAACAGCCCCTCATGCTCTAAGAACCCAGGCGTTGCCGTGTGGGTTACCGCATCAGCCCATGTCATGGCTACGTCTAGCTCGCCAATCCCAGAAATGGGGTCTAGAGACACGTGAATCCTGTCAGCTATCTCGGAGACACGTGCCAGAACAGGGTCGAGGTATCGATCCGCTTCTCCGGGTCCGACCACCATGTGGGCAATGATCATCCTGGCTCATCTCGGCGAATCCGCCATGGCTCAATCTCGAACGTCAAATCCACATCCCGCTCAACGTCATAAGTGGAGCACTCTAACCCGAGACACCCAGCGCCCCACTCCTCTACTGAGTAGTCACCAGTGACGGTGAATAACTGACCACACCCCTTACAAACCATCAGCGTGACAGCGATGCCGTAATCATTTTCTACCAACCCAATACGCCCCACGACATCAGCCTTGATCATCGCAGGAAATTTGATCACGGGGCTAACCCCTCCAGTAGAGCAATCGCAGCATAGGTCCCCAACACCGTGATAACCGCGATGGCTGCAATAGTGATGATGAACCTAGTCGTGGAGGATCGGTGGATCATGCTCGTCACACATTCTCCGGAATAGCGTCCGGTCTTCCGGCATCTTCCCATCCGTTTGGGGTGAACCCATCCTGCTGGACTGATGCCACTCGTGGATCATCCACGCCTCCCCGTGGTACCAGACCTCGTATCCATGCTCCCGAGCGTGATAGCAGAGCCATGTCTCGGAGTAATAGTGCTTCGCCTCAAGCATTCCACCCAGCTCCTCGAACACCTTCGCACGCACCAAGATCGCTGACCCTGCGATGGTCGGAGCCATGAAGGTGTCGCGCGCAACTTCGTTCGCTTGGTCATACTGGAGCCAGAAGCGATGTGCCGCCCCTTTGTTGCCCCCCTTGATTCCCCCGGCGGTGATCTGGTACTTGGAGTTCATCTGCTTTGGCCCCACCATCGCAGCCTTCGGGTGAACGTTGAGGAACTCGATCATCTGGTCAAGGACCGGCTCGACCCACTTTGCGTCTGGATTCACGAGGAACAGGAACTCGGGATCAAACATCTTGATGGCGAGTTCAGCCGCCCGGTTGGTGCCGAAGCCGTGGCCATAATTCTGCATGCCGTTCGAAACCATCATCCACTGAGACCGGCCCGCAATCGCCCCCAAAATGGCCCGGTGGTTGCGATCCATCATCTCTTTTTCGTCGTGGTGGTTCTGCCATATAGACCAATACATTGGCCCCTCTACCTCAAACGCAGAATCTATACACCGTTTCAGATCATCAGGAGTAGACCAGTTCACTACGACACATACAACATCACTTTTAACGTAGTCGGTAGGACTATCAATTCGTAAACGGGGGGGTGACTCGTCAAGATCGCCCTCCACAGTCAGCTTGACCATGGAATCCTCACATCGTTCATGTGAAGCTTTTCCCTAGACATGACGTGCCTAAACACAACTGATGAGTCAAACCCTAGCTTTACAGGCCCATTTCTCAGGGTCTTCGCCCAGTAAATGTCCTCGCCAAGCATGTCATACCCATAACTACCATAGTCATACGCAGCAGGACTCATGAGTATGGCAGCGGCTAACACGTCCGCTGCCTGAGGTATCCCGTACCTTTTCGCCTTGTCTAGTCGCGTAATATGATCGCCACGCCAATGAAAGGCATTTGCAATGTCTCCTGGTCCAAGGAAGGCAAGGGGAGATATTGCGTCGAATCGACGGAGGCTCTGGAAGAGGCGGTGCGAGTCTTCCCACGGAGCGACAAGTACATCGCTGTCCAGCGAGAAGTAGAAGGCGGGTCTCTCAGCACGGACGTACCCGAAAAGTGCATTTCGCATATCCGCCAGGGTCTCAACTCGGGAACGTTTGCCCCAATTTCGCTCGACAGAATGGTCGCCCTCCTCGGCGAGGATGATATGTGCCATTGGAGCGCGGGACTGGATGATGTCAAGGGTTCGGTCTCCACCGGGAGTAAATGCGAAGACAAAATCAAGCTCCACAGGCCACCCCTCAAGGTGGTCGAACCATCGATCGAGAATCCAATCCCTCTCGAAAACGGGACATCCGACCAGTATTCGTCCCTCAATCTGTGAGAGCTTCGATTTCCCTACGGAACTCATCGAGCCACCTGTTCCTTGCCAGCTTGACTGCTTCTACACAGACGGAGCAAAGAACGAAAGCGTCCTCGGCTCCACAAACCTGGCAAATGCTGAGCCTCGCCAGAAGGACCTCGATGGGGTCCTCAATGGTGCCGATAGTGACGACACCAGCAGGCTGGGTCGAGACGGCGTTGCAGAGGCAGGGAGAACCCTTACAGGTGGGGCAGATCGGCACTGACCAGTGCGATGGGTGGGATGGGTTGGATGGGTATGGGCTGACACCAGAGTGATCGGTGTACGTGACGGTCGTGGAACTCCACGCAGCATCAGCCATGTCGAACTTGATATTGTCAAACTTGAACCGGTCGGGCTTTGTTGCCATCACTCCTCGATCTTCGCCAGTTTTCTCTCAATGACCTGAATCGTCACGTCAGCTCGGGCCAGGTCGTCGTCGATCTGTTCCCTGATCTTCTTGAACTCAACCAAGTTCGTCAGCATGCCCTCCATGACCGGAAGACTGTTCTGCTCCCAGCCACCGACCATGTCCAGCAGGGACTCTAGCCCCTGCTGATAGGCAGCCAGGACCACGTTGGTCTCGGCATCTGCCCCTACCGAAGGCACGTGCTGAAATGCCACGTACTCGTCCTTACCCTTGGCGGTCAGCTTCACATGGTCTCCAGCTCGCGGACCACCTTCACCAATCGCTTGCCCTTCTTCGTAACGCTCAGCGTCCTGGGCTTCCCCTCCACATGGACGAGATAGCCATCATCGAGAAGATCGTTGATGTGAAACTGCGCCGTGGAGCGCGCGCTCAGACCAACAGAGGTAGCCAACTCGCCAACGGTGGGACCGTACCTGGCTCCACTCCAGTGATCCTTCACTGCAGCCAGGATCTCGAATTTGGTATCTCCAGCCCGCGGTACACCAGTTGGCATAGTTCGATCTTACTCGAACGAGTAAACCTGTTCAAGCGTGTGATCCCACAGCGCCTTGTACCTCGGCTCGGGCTGGTCGAGACCCTTCTGCGCCAGGAACCCGCCTCGTGGGTTCTCCAGCCAAAAGCCGGTCAGACCAAGCTGCTGGATCATGAACCCATTGCTGAAGTGACCATCCCTAGTCGGATGAAGGGTGCCCGTGTCGTGGACGTAAAGGAGTGAGCCTTCCTTGCCAACCTCGGACCACATCATCGTCTCAATCTGACGCCACGGCTTCTTCGAATCCAGAATGACCAGATCCGCCTGCTCCATCTGCTTCGGCGTCGGAGTGATCTCCCACTTGATGCAAGCGTGCAGGTTGTCGGGCCAAAACGGGAGCTGGCGGATACGTCCGTTCCACTCCAGGTCAGACTCGAAGACCCATATCCCACGGATCTTGGCAGGGTTCACCGCTGAGACGATCCGGCGAGTTACATACCCCTGGCCAACACCAGTCTCTAGGCACACCCACTCGTCGTCATCGGCTGAGGCCGTACGAACAAGGTTCGCGAGGAAATCTGCTACCTGCACTTCTGCTGCATGTTCGTTCCAAGACAACCACCCTGGGTGCGCCCAGGGTGTCAAATTACGCTCAGGGCGCACCTCGCCTTCCTTGTTATCCCAAGGCTGGAATAGGACTCCCCATACGTCTTCATCAAGTGTCACGGTCAAGGTTCACCTCTTGAGTTTTACCGGCAAAGAGTCAGCATGCGTGAAGAAGTCCGACGCCTGTGTCTCTAGTTATAATTGGCAGAGACGACGGACTTCAGCCTCGCGGGCAGACTCAGCGCTATTATGTGTCAAGACTTCGTTTCGTTCGAGGTGATCCTAGTCAGGTCGACAAACCGATCCTTCAGGTGAACGCCGCCTTGAGCCGTGGCCTTGTCTGTGACGAGAATCCACTTGCCCTGCCTGAGCAAAACGAAGGTGAGAGCGTTTCCCCATACCCACCAGTACTGCTCTCGAAGACTTGGGCCATTCTGGAAACTCACTTCGGGGGCCTCGGCTCATCTGTCATCAGAATCCACCCGCTCTCTCTAAGCAAAACGAAGGTGAACCTCTTTCCTTTCCATGACCTCAATATGACAGGTAGCAACGTCCACCAGTACTGATCCATAAGGGTTGGGCCTTCCTGGAAACTCACTTCCCGCTCCATGGCACTTGGATCACATCACCATCGTGTCGATAGCCGATGCCGTGCCAGCCCTTCCCTGTGTGGATGAACTCGTATGTGCTGCTTCCCCACAGATCCAGGAACATCATCCGCACATCCATGAGGCGATGGTGTTTCTTCTGGCTGCGGAAAGTGCGGAACGTAGTAATCGCTGCCCCAATTGCCATGACCATGCCTAGTAGGTTGAGAAAGTCGACAGCGGTCAGCTCAATCGTCATCGACCCAGGACCTCCCATACCCCTTCCACCCATTCTTTCCCCTCACCCACGACATGGATTGCGCCTTCCAGTGTGGAGTGGGTGGTCTTGCGCCTATCTGCTGCTGCAAGACATAGAACCCACGACCGGTATAGCCGATGGTTCGCCACTGCTCCTGGATGGCCAACAGTCGTTTCTTGCGTCTCATTTCCTTACTGCCACAAACACATCTGTGGGGTAAACATCAATCGGACCCCACCACAGACGGAGTCCCAACAAGTCATGGAGTTCCTCCGTGTGCTGAGTCCAGCAATACCCATCCAAGTCGCTCTCCGAGATCATCGACTCATCCCGGAGACGGCCTGGAGGCATGCGGCAAAAGAAGCAGAGGATCGTGTACCTCCAAGCCTTGTTCGACAATATCGTGTCGTACGGCGGGCCGATCCGGGGTGCCTCAGCCATGCTGAGAGAATGTCAGGGCGTGTCCCTTGCTACAACGATCGTAGGCGCGCCTGTCGGCAGCTCCTAGATAGCTAGCAAGGCGAGGGAGTCGGCAGACCACGCAAACCCTCCCACCCTTCCAAGTATCGAAGCGGGCTTGACGAAGATTCACTTTGCGACTCCATCCGTCATGTCGGATCACCCACACCTGGACGAGGTTCACACGTGTTCTAGTTCCTTGATGTCGAAGTCGAGCATCCAGGCACAGGACATCTGCGCCGTATCGTCTTCTTCGCGATGCATGACAAGAAACGCGGTGCCGGTCTTGTGGTCGGCGAGATACTCCTGGACCTCTTCCTCGGTGGTCATGCCGAAGTCGTACTGCATCTTGAGAGTGATCTCAACCGGATGCTGAATTCCGTCGAGACGGTCCAGCACTTCCTGCCAGAAGTCGGTGTAGTACTCCGAGTACACACGCTCGGGCCAATGCTCGGATAGGGTGTAGACCCACATCTCAGACACATTACCGCTGAAATGCCAACGGTCTTCGTCGGTTGTAGCCTTTACCCCCAGGATGGTCTCGGTGGTATCAGCTTTTTCTAAACTGCTCAATCTCAGCCTCCATGTACTTTCTCACCGAGTTCGACGCTACAAACTTCATCAGAGCTATAAACCCCTCATCCTGGAACAGAGCTATGAACTCATCTGTGCTGCCAGACGACGAGGCATTCTTCATGTTTCTCGCTAGGTAGATCGCATCTGTGCATTCGGTACACACCAAGGCATTGGTAGTCAATTCTGCACAGACGATGCACTTGCCCTGTCCGTCGAACTTGAACGGCTTCTGCACTCCCAATGCTCCAGAGCCATCAATCGCAACGATCGCCTCACCTGGATAATCGGATGACAGCTTCACATTCTTCAACCCAATCGAAGGTGAGAGGTCCGCATGCGCGGGGCTGATAGGATCGAGAACAATGGTTGCTTCCATCAGCACCTTGAGCTTCGGCTGACACCGATCGCAAGCGAACTCATCCTCCTCACGAACGTGAAGCATACAGAAATCGCAAATAGGTAGTTCGTCCATTGTGTTCGATTCTACTCGAACAAGAATAGAAGTCAAGAATGAGAGGAGGGGCCTTGCGGCCCCCGGCTCTCACTGATGGTTGGCCCCGGATGATCCTAGAACCCAGGGACACATGGAAGGAATGCTCCTCACCGATCGGAGTGTATCACGCTCCTCTAAGCAATCTGAAGTTGGAGCAACCCATCGACCTCCGCGGACGCGCGCTGTAGGGTGCCGTCCATGTAAGCGAACGCACCAGGAGTGAACGAGTCCGAGTACATGACCTTCAGCTCGACCAGCCTTCTCTCCAGAGACGCAAGAACTGCCCGCATCGTGGTAGCAGACGCCTGTTGCTCGAATTTGACCGGTCCTGCCTCGGCAGTGAAGTTGATTGCCAGGTTGAGGATCTTGCTTCGGATCATCCTGGTCCCGGCGAAGAGAATCACCATCATCTGAAACTCGTTGGGGAGGTCTTCCAGATTGGTGGAGGCATCAGTGATGTAGTCCGATACGGTGTCCGGAGTCGCGAGGCTGTCACCGTCGATGATCGTGAACGTGGAGAGCGTTCCTGCCAGACGTGCATCCCAGAACCCATCAGAGATGTAGCCCATCTTTGACCCAGCAGAGGCGGTCGGATACAACTCAACACCTGGAGCATTGATCTCACGGTCGAGCATCGGGATCATGGATTGGATGCTGGTAGCCATTATGCAGGTGGCTCCCCTGGGCCGTCGTACACCGTGTACGTGTAGAGATCTGACGCGAAATAGTTGGTTCCGTTGTTCACCCAACCCTGTGCAGTGTACTCGCCGATGTCGAGCATATCGTCACGCACAAAGGTGTAGGACAAGACTCCACCCGCCGGATCAGTCACCGTGAGAAAGCCTGTACCTAGCGGATTCGAGTTTGCGCTCAGCTCTTCGTCGATGTTCATCTGAAGGTTGCCGAATCCGGTCAGGTCCACAGGGTCTTTCTCGAAGTCCAGATAGGTAATGACGAGAGGTGGTGGCACTTCACCCGCAGCAAAAGCGCCCAGTTCTGATGTGGCGGGCTGTGCCATTAGCCAATCCTCCCCTCAACGGAAGCCGTCACTGCCGTCCGAGGCTTTCGAGTGTCACGTGAAGGATCATACTCTAGGGAGTCAACAGGTTGGATCAGTTTCGCCTTGATGAACACGCTCAAGTCGGCACTTCCTACGGATGCAGCCGCTCCTGACCCCGCTGCAACCAATATCAGCCCAAGAGCGCCAGCCCCATCTGCAGCGGCATCTCCTCCACCAGCAAGGAAGGTTGAGGTGAGTATCGCGGCAGACCCAATGCTGGCAGCGTTGCCACGACCGGCGATATTGACTTCGACGGTGACAGAGCTGCGAGCGAAGCTCGCAGAATTGCCAGAACCGGACAGGAAGGTTGCTTCTTCGAGTGTGGCTTGCCCTTCGCTGGCCGCATTGCCAGATCCGGCAAGCCCCTTCTCAATGCTTGCCGCAGCGTCACCATCTGCTGCTGCATCGCCACTACCGGCGATCAAGATCTCGACAGTGAGTGGTGCAGAGCCATCCGCAGCAGCGTTACCACTACCGGAGAGCAGTACCTCTGCTCCAATCTCCAACGT
>SDBV01005869.1_pt1 | contig 17198 bp, 23 predicted proteins | sample 2277081 | NCBI WGS metagenome assembly SDBV01 (sample SAMN10402039, study PRJNA504765) | marine sediment metagenome | isolation source: marine sediment core GS10_PC15, 223 cmbsf | place: Arctic Ocean: Southern Knipovich Ridge | collected 2010 | reverse complement strand
GATTATCATTTAATATTACCATATTATATTATTTCCAATAAGAGTCTTGATTTTTGGTTGCCCAATCATCCTCATCCGAGATAATTCATCTTAATTGTTTAATATTCGCTTGATTAAAAATTCATTATTCCATTAAAATAAATAATTATTAATCATGAATTTTGTATTTATTTATTTAATTATTTTAATAGTTCCTCTATAGAAACATTTTCTTGTTTTGATTTCTAAATTAAAGATGAAATAATCATCTTTGATTTCAGTAGATTGTTCAAGAAAGCTCTCTATTTTTAAACTACAATTTAAAGGCATTATAGCTGATAAAATCTTACAATAGATCCATCTAACATGAAATGCTTTTTTAGTAAGAGACTTTATTTCAATTGATTCATTCTCAATTTTAACTATTTGAAAATCTTCATCATTATCTAAGAAAATTTCCAATTCCTCCCATAAGGAGCTAACCAAATTTTTCATTATAGATTTGTATTTCCAATTTAATTTTATTCTGTTTTAAGATATAAAACCTTATTAGATATCCCATTATTTAATTTTGAAATAATTTTAAACATATGATTAATAGAATAAGACCTCCTTACGATTATCATTAGCCATTCCGCATGCAGAGAACACAAAATCTTTGCTTTATCTTCTTTAATATATAATACTTGTTCATTCTTAGTAAGATTTTTAGAACATATAATACATTTATTTATCATTATTCTTAATTTTCTAAAAGAAAAAATAATATTTAAATTTATGATTTTATTATTTTTTTTTTAATAATTTCATATTCTATTAAAAAACTTTTTTATGCAATATTCTTCATTAATTTCTAAAATTTTTTATATACAATTCTGTTTTAATTAAACTATAATTATCCTTAGAGTCTCTGAGCTTTCTTTCGGCATCAATTGAAAAAGCAAATGAATTTATCATGCTTCCCAATTTTATAATTCTATCTTTTACATTAGTTCCATAAAATCCTCCTGCGAAGCCAATTTTAAAAAATGAAATTCTTTTCAGTTTATTATATATTAATGATGTAAATTTTAAATATATATTAGAACCCTTTCTTCTTGAAGCATCTAATAAAATATATTGAACTCCAGAATAATTTTTTTTTATAAATCTTACTAAAATATCAAGATTCTGAAATCTGACTATCTCTTATGATTTTTAAATTAAAACCATTTATATGCCCATCCTCTACGTTGTTTTCTTTTTTTAACTCCCATCTCCTCTAAATTTAAATAAAAATCATAGTCATCATCGTCGTAATTGAAGTCAAAAAAAACAGCTTTTTTTCTATCTTGTACTCCAAACTTGGTAATTGTAGCTCTTAGACATATTACATTTGCTATTTTATTATAAAAATAGATTTTTGTTCCAATTAGATTTTCCTTATTTTTAGGAAAGAAAGGGATAGTCCAATAACAAGCACCTAAATACAATTCACCATATTTCTGATCGAATTGATCTTCTGTGGGAAATAAAACCATCTCTTTATTCAATATTATTCACACCCTCTAGAATTCAGGGTCTTGGACCTCTAATTCTTTAACCTCTTTGCCGCAATATTTACATCTTATATATAATTTCTGAGAGCTTTTTAATGATTCATAAATAAACTCTTTACTTCCACATGATTCGCAAAAAGTCTGAATATTATGTATTGCCTCATTATCTTCACCAAGCAATTCTTTAAGTAAGGCAATCTTGGTCTCAAATGAAATATTGCTTGTAAACCAATTTTTATTGACTAAAATAATCATTTGAAGAACCTTAAAAAAGCCCTTAGTTGGCTCATACTGATCCAGAAGTAAGTCAAAAAAAACCTCTTCATCTATATTATTGTAAAGAAATCCAATACATTCCTTCCAGTTTTCTTTTAAAAATTTTTTATGATTCTTATTCAATTCTTTATTTTTTTTTCCAATATTATTTCTTGATTCTAATATTTTATTCACTTCCTATTTTTATAATTATATTCTCCATCTCCTATCTAATCTCTTAATACCATAATATATTTTACCAAAAAAGATTTATTATATTTTACTTCATATAAAAATGCTTTAAAAAAAAGAAAATAAACACAATATATAAAGATTATCTATGGATTTTGAATAAAAATAAAAAAAAGTAGATTAAATATAAGAATAAAATAATTAATCGAGATAAAAAAAATCTCCATACCCTTTGTATTTACCCTCCCACTTGCATTTTTCCTCCAAAACATGTACCTTGTCTATAATTTTTTTAAACTCCTTAACAATTTCAAAACTTAAATATCTAAAGGGGGAGGTACTTCGGGAGGCACCTCTATAAAAATCCCGCAAACAACCTAGGATAATATCTTTCGGGACTGAAACCTGAGACCTTGAAGCAATAAAAACCTTAAGGAATAAAGCCCAATCCTCCTTTTTTTCAGCCAAAATTACCATTATAGATATAACATCTATAGAAGGCCCCTTATATTTTCTTATATAATCTATAAAATCTTTTAAAAATGACTTATCTTCCGCAATGGATAACAAATTTTCATTTGAAATATTTCCTACAATTGACATTACTTTTCAAAATAATTTTTTTTAATTTATAATAAAATAAAATTATTTAAAGAAAAATTAAACATTAATTTCTACATGTTACCAAAATTTCTTAATTCGAAATGTCTACAAAAAAAGTTTCATGACTACCATGTAATTACGGCTCTAAATCTGGTTCATCCATTTATTTTCTTATGAATTTTTAAAAATGAATGACATATATCATAATTTAACAATGCATCCATGTGTTTGTATAAGTAAACATACTTGCACATTCCTTATGATTACTACAATTAAATCTATAAGAATCACCGGTATGAACCACATGAGTTTCACAAATATTCTTTTTTAACATATTTAATGTTAACACTCCATTCTTACAAAATGGACACTGAATATCTATCTCAAAAGGAATTTTACTTTTTTTTTGACTAAGTTCGAAAAATGATAATTGATTCTTTACAAAATCATTTGATAAAAATACAAGGGGTAAATCAGGAACAACTCGACCCATCTCATTTTTTGAAAATTCTCGAATCTCTCTTTCCTCATAAGAACAACTGACCCATATACATCTCCAAATTTTAAAGTCAGGATCAAAATCCAAACTATTTGGCTCACCACATTTAGGACACTTTTTCGGCATTTCTTTAACTCTTATTTTATTTAATTTTGTATCCTCTTTAATATGAACAACAGTCATATCCTATATATAGTGCAGTAAACATAATATTAATTCCAAGTTTTGATTAAATATATTTAAAGAATTGGGACATTTATAGAATTCCATTATATTAGAATTATTGCAAACATATATAAATAAAAATTTTATTTAATTATTATTTTTCTACTGTACTTTTTTTAATTAACCAAGCAAAATTGATATTGAAAGAATCAAATTTTAATATTAAATGTTTTATAAAAAAACAATATTTTTCTAATAATTAATTAGATTAATTTTGCGATTTTATCGCAAGTTCGTTTACAATCTAAAAATATCAATCCTAAGCGGACATCTTTTGTAGTAGAAACAGTTAATACCGCATTGGGGCCTGCTTGTAAGACTAATAAATAACCTGATGTCCCTTTTATGTACAGCTGGTCGAATTCGCCCTTATCTATCTCGATAACAGCCCTTTCGGCTAACGAAAGAAGTGCTGCAGTCATAGCAGAAACTCTCGTCTCATCTACTCCTTGTGGTAGAGCTGATGCAATAGGCAAACCCTCTGCAGAAACTATTGCAGCAGATTTTATTTCTGGGATTGCATCAAGGAGTTTCTTTAGGATTTCATTTAATGAATCAGTAGTTGGTTCCATTGAAAACATCTTTCTCATAGTTGGAATTAAAATCTATATAGAGACAGATTAAAATATAATAATATAAATTTAATTATCTTATATTAATTTAAGCAAAAAAAATAACAAAAATATATAAAAAAAAATTGGGCATATTTTAATTTAAAAGAAATTATGAAATTACCGAAAGAGTTGCAAAATAAAAAAACTACTTTTAACAAAAAACCTCATCCTAAACTGAAGGAACTTTGGGAATTACAGTGGACATTTATAATCAATCGAATAAAGGATTTAATTGGCAAAAAAGGTAAAAAAATGGTTTTAATTAATGTCGAGACAATGAAGAATTTTCAAAAACAATTTGAAAAATATAAAAAAACATGCAATCAAAATAAAAACAAATTTGAAGTTGTCGTTTCTACAAGTTTACTTAGAGAGGAGAGAATCTTCTGGCCATATAAAAATGTACAATTCTATATCAGAGACGGTGATGAAAGGATTCATTCGACTGGTAATTCAAAAGTTATACAAAAAATTTGTAATACTTCTGATGAACTCATAAAGACTGATGTGCTTGATATAAAATTTTGGAAGCAAGGTAATTTTTCCTTTTATTTGGATAATTATAGATATGTGGATGAATCTAAGCTTTTTGATAAAGATTTTAATCTCAACTTACCGGAATTAATTAAAAAATATCGGTTTCAACAAACACAAAAATTTGGAAATAAACAATCCTGATATCTATTAAAATTTCTCTTTATTGCGTCAACTTTAAGTAATCTTGATGGTATGGGAAATCTAATTGGAGGAGTCCCAAAAAATCTTAAGATCAAATGTAGCTGTGGAAATATAATTAGCCAACAATGGAGTCTTAAAGGGATATTTGAACTGCGAATTCATAAACATGAATATTACCTAAGTATAAGCGAAGAATGTGAAAGATGCGGAACTACGGTATGCATATATAGAAACAAACAAATAGACATACAAGACCATTTCTTCCCGGTTCGGTTATATTTAAATTCTCTTTATTATAATAGGATTTATGATTTTGATAATGTTGATATGGTGACTATTTGGCAAGGTATTTTTGAAAAAGCAGTTTCCAAAAATATAAATCGAATGGAAAAACTCTTCCCTCAAGATATCACCAAATTTGGAAAATTACTTGAGAATTTAGAAAAAAATAATAAAAAATAAAATATTAATAGACAACAACTATCTTAGCATCCTACTTTTTGTTCAAAATTTTTCATTTCGTTAAAATATTTAATTATATTAGGAGTAACTTCCTCCAAATTATTTGTTTTAATCGACGGAAATATGTTTTCTTTATTTAATTCAAAATAAGAAAAAAATATATAATTTGTTTTATAACATAAATTTTGGATTAACTCTTCTAAATTCTTAGGATCTTTATACTTTTTTTTTAATATGAAGTTGGTTTTAGATGAATCAATATCGCAAACTCGATTTAGGCATTCCATTATACCGGATATAGCGCCACTTAAATATGCAAAAAGAGGTTTAGGATCTTTATATTTTTTAACATTATTGCAAATATGAAGAATTCTTAATCTCAAATCTTTAAAAAAAGCCTTAGAATTTTGAATAGGATAACCATTAAATGTTTTTTCATTTAAAAACTTCATAAAATAAACAAATCGAGTTAAATCTATTTAAATCGAAATAATAATAAATTTTTATAAATAAATACATTTTGTATTAATGTTGGAAAAAAAATTAAATTGTCACCTAAAGTTTATAAATTCAAGAAAGGATTAAAAAATATATATCAAATTCAATTTGAGAGATTAAAGAAAATGAGAACTAAAAAAACCCCCATACTATATTATAATAGAAGTGATGAAGACATAGAAGTTATTGGTGAGCTATCAAAAGCAGGTATTAATTGTGAACTGTTTGGACCGATTAGCGATTATGATACCCCAAAGTTAATTTTTGGAGATGATGAATATATCGGAAAAAGTTCGATTGAACTTTTTATTTCAAAAGTTTCAAAACCCTTAAACGAAGAATAATAAATACATTGTATGATTCGCAAGCAATATTTTATTTATTCTTTTTCCACTTGATTTTCCAAATGTTGAATAAATGAACTCATTTCTTGTTGATATAGATAATCTGAAACGGGAGTAATAGAACACGAATTTCATATTTTAAAGAGCGTGCTTTCCCTCTATCTTCTTAAGCATTGTAAAAAAGAAAGGATCAGAGTACATTGTGCCCTCGTGATATGGGGGCCGTCCATGAATTAACTGATTATAAGATTGTAGATTATGTAAAATTTTATAATCACGAATGGTGAACATCGTATTAAAAACAAGCATATAATACTTCCGATTCATCCCCACATGTGCGGGTGTAATTTCCACCTCCTCTTAATCTTCCCGTTTCATTAATACCCAATCTGGATATTCTCCTTTTATATTAATTTTACGTTCTGCATTTAATTTTAACACCCAATTCTCAAGTAAACATATTTTATAATGCATTATTTTACTTAGGAGTTGTAGAGAAACCGAACCATCTCGATCCTCAATTACTTCTAAAATATATTGTTTTTTAGAAGGCATTTTACCATATTTCACTATCAACTTTTCGTGTAGCTTTACTCTTATTTGAAGAACTTCTTTCCAACTTAATCTTTCATCCATTTTTATTATCTCCCTTAGATTCATCCCCACTTGTGTGGGTGTAATACTAATTTGTTTAATTCTACTACTGTTCTTAAAAAATAAATTTTCCACATTGTAATATAACTTAGAGGGTATATTTTTTTTTCATAGTCGATATGAAATTCGACATTTCTTCAAATCTTCTAAAATACCTCCCGAGCCATTTTATTTAATAAAAACAACAATCCTATTTAAATAATAACATAATGATTTTTTTTGGGCTTCTCTACAAAAAATTTAATACAAATAAACAACGTTGGAATCCACTAGATCTATCATCATTTTACTAATAAACTGTTTATCGATCGCTATTATTGTTACAGGAATATTATACGATTGGAATAGTTTAATGAGTGTATGATATTCTTTATCAGAAGCAGCTAAATAAAAGTGACTTATTTGCTCTGAAAAACGAGTTAATATTTCAGTAATTTTTAGTGTTAAAGTAATATCTATATCAATAAATTTACCATTTTGAAAATTCTTGATTTCATTTTCTATATAAAAATTATGAAACTCATTTTTTGGAAACTCATTTAATAAAGGTTCTAATTGTTTTGTAGCAAAAAAGTAAGCCAGGTAAGGGGGTTCATTAAAGTAAATTTTCTTCATTTTTTTGAGCGGATTATTTCTTGTTAATCTCTCATACTTTTGACGAAGGGAAATATAAAGGTTATTAACATCGATGGCAAAAAGTGGAAACTTTTTACCGTTAAAAAGGTCGGTCTTATTATTAGAACGAATACCATTTTGTTGTGTGGAATTATCTACAAAATTTTCAATATGGTTTATCCTTTTTTCTAATTTTTCAATAACATTTTTTTTAATTTTAGATTCTGTAACAACTGAAATTTCAGTTTGATTTCTTTTTAAAATATCAGTTTTATCCCTATCAGTTAGCAGTTCATCAAATTTATTCTCAAATAACTGATCATCATTCTGGTTGTAGTCTTTATCTATTTTATTTATTTCTTCGATATGAGGTAAATCTTTGGAAGACATAAATGTTAAAGATAATTTTTTTATAGACTCATTCAATAATCTATGATGGATTATTTTTAATTTGTTTAAATCTATTAATATCTTTCCATATTCTATTTTAAGCGCATTTGCTTTTGCTTTATTCACAACGGAATTAGGAACTGCATTTATATCAACAATTAGTTGGTTAAATATGTCAGAACTTAAATTAAGTTTTTGTATTTTATTATCATTTACTTCAATTTTCTTTAAATTTATTTCGCTTATATTTTTAAATAAAAGATGTGAATTTTTAGAAAAACTTTGAGTAATCATCAGTAACCTTTTTTTTTCATTAACCAAATTTCTAATTTCTTTTAAATTAGGTTTTATAAATTTAAAAGTATTTGGTCCAAATTTACTTATCCAAGCTAATTTAAAATTCTTAAGGTCTTTTCCTATAATATAAAAATGATCATCTATTGCAGTTATCCTATCAATTTGAATTCCATATCCAGGGATATTAATAAAATAGGAGATCTCATTTTTCCTTAAAACCTTATCCACATTAATATCTGCATGAACAAAGCTCAATTTAATTTGAATATTCGGAAGTTCAGATAATTCATACCTTCTATAAGCTCCGATAAGAGAAGGATCAATTTTATACTTTGCTTCTACTTCATAAAAATTCTTTATCTCGTTAAAATCATCTACAACAATATTATCTCTAAAAAATGAATTATAATTAACTTCTCGAAAGGAATAAATCTTAGTCCTTTTTATTCTATACCCATCTATTTGAACTTCTGTAATTTCCGTACTCAATTTTATCCTTGATGAAAAATAATTAAATATATTATTTTAAAATATATAAAAAAAATACAAATATTCTTATTAACAAAATATAAAATATCCAATTTAAAAATATGGATATAAAAATTTATTTTTATAAAAAAAAACCACCAAAAGGAGGTGGATACCACAAAAAACTCTATTTTAATGTGATACAAATTGATTGATTTTCCATTAACGTTCTGACAATTGCCAGTTATACTATTTTACTTCAAGATTTTATGATATATCCCCACATGCGTGGGTATAATATATATAAATTTTTACCATCTTGTGAATTTCACGATTCATCCCCACTAGTGTGGGTGCAATGCAAATTAATGCATGAATGCTTACCGTCATCTCGATTCAATCCCACGTGCGTGGTTATAATGATTGTACTAATCTTTGTAGTTCATATGGATCCGATTCATCCCCACTATTGTGGGTGCAATTTATTTTTGAATAGTTGGTTAATAATCTAACCCGATTCATTCCCACGTGCGTGGGTGTAATTTTCTTTTAATGGTTTTCGAATGACAACCCTTCGATTCATTCCCACATGCGTGGGTGTAATTAAAGTATTAGCATAGATCTGATTAATGTGTTCGATTCATCCCCACATGCGTGGGTGTAATTCTGCAATAGATGATCCTACGATCTCGAAATCCGATTCATCCCCACATGCGTGGGTGTAATTATGATACAGGAATAGAAATATGCCAAAAACTCGATTCATCCCCACATGCGTGGGTGTAATACTTCTTTTTTTAACCGAAATTGAAATCTCGTCAATAATCTTGTCGATAGAATTTCCAAGTATTGTGTGATGGTTACACTGGTTATACTATAAAGCATAAAATTTAAAACAAGTTTTAATTAAAATATTAAAAATTTGTCTTATTTACTTTTTTTTATGGTCGGTCATTAATCCGACATATTTTAATATCTTTTAATTAACCACCATTGCTATTAGTTGTATCTATAATTTAATATTTAAATAAAAAAACTTTTTAATTAATTATAAGGTAATTCTATTGTAATTAATCCGAAACCGAAACTTTTTCCGCGTCCTATTCCTGTATGCAAAGCTGTTATAAATTTTATTTTATCAACAACTTTTAATAATCCATCAAACGTTATAGAATTAAAAGATAACCTCTTAATTTTTTTATTTATAATCTTAATTCCTTGTACCAAATCTTGGTTAATAATTCTTAAATTTAATTGGTTTTTTTGATCTAAATTTGATGAAATATGAAAACCATGTTGATCTCCCTTACGTTTAAACCATTTTATTTGGTTCTCTTCTGTCAATAGTGGAGTTTTTTTATATATTTTTTTACCGTTCATTATAGATGTTCGACGTTTCATAGGCGTGCAGCAATGTCTAAACTTTAAAAGTGATCCGTTTGATATTGTTATAAAATTGTTATCAATCTTTAGAATCTCTATTCCTTTTTCCCCATTATTGACTCTTAAAACATATCGATTTGGTAATAAACTCCAATTTGGTTTGATTCGAGATTGAACTAAGATATAAGTACGAAGTAACTTAAAATCCTTCTCAATTCGGTATAATACATCAAAATACTTACGTTGTGAATTTGAATTTATCTGAGGGAAACAAGACATTATTGTACGATGCATTTGATGACAGTCTGACAAATCAAATCGAACTTGACCATTGGAAAAATTCAATAAAAGCTTTGAAAGATATATTTTAATTACCTTTTTAAACTGTTTTTTCAATTTCTATTAAAATTTTAGGTGTTTTTATCCAGTATTCCTTGACACGTCTAGAACCATATATACGAGTGGGACTATTTTTAATGATATCATTTCTAGTTAACTCTCCATTAGGATCATCGACAATACATCTTAAAGATTCAGGAGCAACAAAATCTTCTGGATATAAGAAATTAAATTCTGTAGCCCAAGAAATCTTTTCTAATGCTTCTTCAATTGAAGAATATTTATTTATAATAGAATCAAAAATTGGTCTAGAAGGAACACATGCTTTTCTTCCAAGATATAATGACCAATATGGTCTTAGTAAAGCATTTTTTAATTTTTTTAATATAGATGTCTCCCCTGAAAGAACAACTAAAAAACAAGCATTCTGGAGATAATCTTTATATATGAGCTCCGTTTTATCTTTGCTTTTTCCATTAGCACGAGTAAAATTTTCTACTTTGACGGTACAAAAATCTTCGAGAATTTCACCTTCTTGTTCTATTCTCACACCCATTTTTAAAGATTTATCCAAATCTATTATTCTAGAATCACCTCTTTTATATCCTAGAGCACAAGAAAGTAAACCGACAATTCCACTTTTCGTTGGTTCATTACCAGTATTTCTGTAACGCCATCTAGCACGATCACCCCATGATTGTAATGGTGCCTCTAATCTTAATAATAATAGTGGAATCTTTTCCATATTTATTATGCCACTAAACATTTGTGTAATTCAGATTCTAAATCATTTATTGTATCACAATATAATGCATTATCTAATTCTATATCATCTAGACAGAACCATAATCTTTTTCTATCGTTTAAGTTGAATTTTCGGGTTACTAGTTCAACATAATTTTTAAATTTGTTAATAGAATCTGTAATTAAATCTTTACCCATGTGTGGTTGAAAAGGTTTAATAAAGGCATTAGAATATTGCGTTTTTTGACCACCATTATGAAATTCCACTAATATAGCCGAAGGAGGCTGATGTGCTGCAAAACTAGATTGTCTACTGGAAGGATAAACTCTTACTGAAGCCTTAAAAAATGCTAATATGAGATTAATTAAAGTTTTTTCATCAATTAAATCATTGGAGTCTCTATAAAGATTCATGTTTTTACAAAACTTGGTAAAATCAATTGAATAATATCTATAATAGCATGGAGAGCCATAATCAGTTTGATTCATAATTCCGCTTCCTTGATTAGAAGTTTTAGGTAGATCATCTTCCTTAGTTATGCATGATGAGGCACTTTCCTGTCCTGAAAAATCATCTTGTTCATGTGTAACAACATTAGTGCTAATTGAATGTGCAAACTGTACAGCAGAATCGATATGCGGAAATAATGGTGATGTTGACATCCTACCAAACAAAGCTATGTTAGGAGTTATAATATTTGTACGTTTTTTATTAACAATAGCTTCATAATTAAAATCTTTCAATTCCTTTTTAACTTCATTAATAGGTTTTGCACTAAGACTTTTCAATTTTTTTAAGAATGTATCAGCAATAATTTCAATTTCTACATGTGAAATAAAAAGAACTTGTTTGGTAATATTTTTTCCTTTTTTTTTTTTTCCTTTTTCATCATCACCATTATTATCTGAACTAGTTCCGGTTTTTTTAAGGATATTAACTACAAGCTTAATGTGTTCCGAATTTATTCCATTTTTTAACAATCTCTCTTGAACAATTAAAGGTAATTTTCTTGTATAATAACTTCTTCCGATCTTTAGCGCTTCCTTAAAATAATATTCACAATTTTTAATAGCATTTTTAAGAGCTTGACTTGAGAGGCGATAACGCAAAAATCCCCCAAGCAAAGCAGTCTTTAACTGGTCTAGCCTATCTCGATTAAGAGAACTAGGACCAAAACTCTGTAATATATGTACAGAAACATTTCTTTTTTTCATTTTTTTTTTTTAACCTCTTATTTTTTTTATTTTATAAAAAACTGTTTTGCCCAACTTTTTTGAACAAATTTATTGGGGTACGTCCAATAATGTAAATCCTTTATTAATAATTCCCAATCAATACCAATTCCAGAACCTTTTGCTAATCTTACATGATTTCGAAGGAAATTAAATAAACCACCTCCAGAAACATAATAATTATGTGTAAAATTAAAATTAGATTCAAGCATTCGTAGTAAACGTTTTTCAATATTTTTAGAATTGGTATGATTAAATATTTTTCGCATTGTTAATCCAAAATTTCCGTGAAAGGGTATCTTATTAAATCCATATAAAGTAGCAATTAAAAAATATATTTCTTCATAAAATGAATTTTGCAAATCTTTTGGCAAAAGTTTATAAAAAATACCCATAGCCTGTTTAGATTCATGTAAAAATTTTCCGTTAGCTCGTTTTAAAAGAGCAATTTGACGAATGTTAGCAGACTCTAAATTAGAAACGAAATCTGATATACCTCTTATAATTTCCGGTTTCATATTTTAATCACTATTCGCTGTTTTGTAGGGAAGGGATTTTTAGAAAATGAATGTTACTAGAAAAACTATGAATACTTTTTAATTGATGACGAATCGTTCTAGAAAAAGAACCTATTTTTTGCAAATTATTCTCCAATATTTCTTTTCCTGTATTTTTTAAAATCAATTTCCAATCATCTAAAAACTTTTTAGAGTCGTCTAATTTATTTTGATTTTGAAGAATTAATAAAAAATCTTTTTTAAATATTAGTTCTAATCTATTCCAAAAATCAAAACTAACCTTTCTTTTTAAATTCTGAAATGTTGATGTTTTTAATCTAAGGGCAGTATAAAAAGAATAAATAGATTTATCTAAAAACCTTTCTGTTTTATTTATCATATAAAACATTAAATGTAGTAAATTGCATTTAAAAGAGTTATTTATAATATTGGAATGGAGAGATAATGTGTCATGAAACCAATCAAGAAAGGTGGCTTTGTTTGTTAAGAGTCCAAAAATCTCAATTATTAGTGGATAAGTTGATAATAGGAGAGATTCTTTTTTATTTATTAAATGAAATTGTTGAATAGTTTTCGGGAGTTTATACTCTGTTTTTTCAAAAAGATTTTTATCAATAAATGGAAGTATCATTAATGGGGCAATGTCGCGCCATAAATTATAATAAAGAGAGGGAGTTAAAGGTAAGAATTTTAATATCGATTTTTTTGAATATGCCTTATGGGAATGCAAATATTCTTCTCCTAACTTTTCTATTTTTGCTTCAGATAAGATTTTAAGATTAAAAGGTTGAAATCCTTTTTCAATTAAAATGTCGGGTTCTTTTTCACTCGCGGGTCTATGATATATAACATGAGGGTCTGACCAAACTCCTCTAAAATTTCGCCTTCCACTATTTTTTATTAAATTTGGAACTAATATATCTGATTCTTCTCCACTATATGTACAAATACCCCCTTCTGAAGGTAATAAACAAATATCACGAGTCATCCAAGATAATCCTTGCGCTACTGAAATATTAGTAATTCTTCTTCCATTTACCTCTTTCCATAAATGTGGTTTAAATTTAAAGATATTTTCATTATTAAAATTAAATTCATTATTAGAGCGCCATATTGGAACTTCAGACTCTTTATTCAGCTCATTAGGAATTCCACAACAATTTAAAACTAATGTTTTAAAAAATGTTTCATTTTTAATTAGAAAATACCATGGAGGTTTTCCGTTAATTGAAGGACTAAGACCAGCACCGCCTCCAACAGCAAAAGCTGGTAAGGAGCATAAAGCTTTAGCACAAACTTTAGGAGAAAAGGAATGTTCATTTTGCAATTTATTCCAATAAAAAACTGTATTATCTCCTTTTGGAAAAAAAAAACAAAGTAGTTCAATTATGGATTTAATATTCTTTTTTTTATTTTTTAATAATTCAGGATTTTGGTAAAAAGGCGTAGTATAACTAAATAAAAAAAAATTCGAATAAAACTTTTCGCAGTATTGATCTATAATACTTTTTGAAAATTTGTTTAGTTGAAATAATTCTATTAAAGTATCAATGTCATAAATATGAAAAACATCTGTAATAAGTGCAATTAAAAAACGATATATACCATACTTAAATAGATGATTATCTTCCTCGATATCCACAATAATATGGGCGTTTAAAAGACAATCTTGAATTCCATAACATCTAATTTCGCCGTCTAAACATATAACGTTAATCCAAGGTTCGTCTAATAAATTATACTGATTTTCCAATCTTATTGTTCACCTAATATTCTCAAAAGAACCATATAAACTTGTTATTGTATAATATTTAAAGGCAATAAATTATAAAATAAAAAATAAACATACTATTTAAACTCTGCAGTTAAGAAAATTCTTGCTTTATATATATTTACAAAAAAACCTCTAAATAAAGAAGAAAAAAATAATATCTTTAATATTACAAATAATCCTCTTACATGCGAGGGCATATTTAACCCATTCCTACCTAGGTGGGAGTATTAATTTTTTTATTCATAATTAATTAATAATAATGATTTAATCCCACATGCGTGGGAACAATAAATGCTTGTCTTTAAATCACTACCGATTCTTGATTTATCCCCACAAGTATGGGAGTAATTAATATGATTTTATCTTAAATGAATACATCGTTAAATATCTTGACGATAACAATTCTTAATGTTTTGCAAAGGTTACACACCTTCTACGATAATGCTTAAAACCCTAAAAAACTGTATTTCAGTGGTCGGAATTCCGACAAATCCTAAAGTCTTAACAATCACCGCTTTTAATGTAAAATTTTAATTTATAATAAAAAAACTAGTATTTAAAAATTGCCAAAAACTCCATTTACTAAAAAGATTATTGTTTCTTTCTGATATAGTCTAGAGTGTCTCTCTGAAGTTTTAATAAAAAATCACCTGTTTTGGATAATCTCTGTTCAAAGTTTATTTCTTTCTTCTCAATTTTTTCACCTAAATCATTAAAAAAAAACTGAATTTTTGCTGCAATCCCCTCAATATATTCTTCTAACCTTTTTATTGTATTTGTCTTTTTACTTCCTATATTAAGAACTCGAATTTTCCATCTCATTCAAATCTTACCTTATTTTGGGGTTTAAAATTTTTCATTCATTTATTCTTTCATTTTTTCCTTCCAATTAGGACATATCTTTTTTTGGAGGAATATATCTTTCTGATTCTCGCATTGTTTATATTCTTCTGGATAACATGGATCATATATTCCACAATCAATACACCAACGTATAGATAAAAGTTCAATGTTATATTTCTCTTTATATTCCTTCCTAATCAATTCTATTTCCTCTCTCATTTCATCAATATCATTTGATAAACCTACTGAATATATGAAAGTATACTTACTATTCCTCGTTTTCTTTCTTTTTTTCCTAACACTTTTTTCCAACGTATCAATCCATATAAGTGGTGGTATTTCATGAGTTTCTAATTGTTCTAAATTCACTTATTCTTTCATCTCTGTTATTATTTTTGTATAATTTCTATTGCTTCTATCCTCCCAAACAACGTCAATAGAATAAGTTTCCATTAAATTGGTAATCATATCATCTAACTCTTTCCCTAATTTATTTTCACTTATTTATTTAAATACTTCGGAATTTGAAAATTCTATTTTTGTTATTAATTTTACAATTAAGAGTCAATTTTTTTAAGTATCATAATAGTTAAATATTAATATCTTTTTTAAAGCAATGTTTATATTTATCCTAATGGTAATATCTCTCCTTTTTTTCACAGAAAATATTCCACCAACCTTTTTTATGGTTATATCTAAATTTTCTTCTAATCCATTTGCCTTTTTTATTATTTCCATTAATACAATTCTGACAAACATTTCACCTTTTTCTACATAAGGATTGAAAGATTTTGTGCATTTAAACATAAAGAGTAAAACCTTTTTTAAATAAATGTTTTTAAATTATCTTTTTCATCAATGCATTATATTTTAAGATCTTTATAATTTAATAAAAATTGAAAGACATCATATATTTAATTATAAAGAGTAAAATAACCTTTTCAAAATTAATTTAAGATCTTTATCTAAACAACATATATACTCCATTTTTTTCCATAATAGGTTCGGTATAAGGAATCATCTTCCAATTCTCAAATGATTGTGTTCGCTTTAATTTTCTTTTTGAAAATGGTTCTATTATTTTTTCTAAATCTTTAAGACTTTTTTTTATCATAGATTGTTTGCTTGAGTTAATTATTCTATATTTTTTTTAAATATTTTTCAATAAAAGGATTAATAATGTTTTTAATTATATTATAAGGAATTTTTATACCTTCTAAACTTTTAAACACATTCAATAATTCTTCTTTACCGTTACCAAAAATCTGGACAAATGTCCTCTTGAGTGCCCCGGAACGGAGAGGCTCAATGTCACCATATAGGATTGTTGAAATGTACTTGACCGATAATCTTATGATTAACGGATGAAATGTATTGAACAATATTACGAGAAGCGTTAAGGTCAGAATCTAATCTAAGTCCGCATTCAGTACAGGAAAAATATTTGCCTTTACGGTTTCCTAATTTACCACATCTGGAACATCGTTGAGATGTTTTTCTAGCAGGAACTTTTTGAAATTTTATTCCTTCTAACTTACATTGGAGCTTTATAGCGTCTTGCACTTGTGAAAAAAACCAATGAATTTGCCAAAATGCCATGAATTTACCAGAATCCAACTTTTTTGAATGCTTCGCAAAGCGTAAATCTTCCATCTTAATTTTTTTAACTCCATGAAATTGTGCGATTTTGATAATAAAATGGTTGACCAAATGTACTATTTGACAATTTATGTCGTGCACTTTATTCCAACAGAGCGACAGTTCATATTTTATTTTATTCCACTTTAATTTAATTCGGAAATTCGAAATCCCGTTGTCTAATAAACGCTGTTCGTAGTTGTTCTTTTTTCGCTGAAGGAGTTTAATCTGACTCCGTAAATTTATTAATTTCAATTTGATATTTGACGGAATATTGTAAGGATATCTATTGAATCGGGCTTGATCTTTCCAAATTAAGTTTTTGGCAAGTATTATTTTCCCATTTTTAGCTGTCTTGCTTCCAATGTGTTCTACAAGTTTTTTATCCATTAAGTTCTTCCAACTTAAAAAATAA
>SDBV01005868.1_pt1 | contig 17200 bp, 14 predicted proteins | sample 2277081 | NCBI WGS metagenome assembly SDBV01 (sample SAMN10402039, study PRJNA504765) | marine sediment metagenome | isolation source: marine sediment core GS10_PC15, 223 cmbsf | place: Arctic Ocean: Southern Knipovich Ridge | collected 2010 | reverse complement strand
GGAATCAACCGATTGCTCTTCAATACTGCCTCCTGAGAAGTTAAACGTTTGCTTCAGAAGAATATGGATGCTCGATTTGAAGTTTCTAGGCCGCAGGGCGGGTTGGACAGTACCCGAGGTGGAAATCTGAAATTGCGCGAAAATAATGGTACACTAACCGCTCTTATGTTGTTATCAACGTGAACTTTAAAGGGAGCAATTGAACATGTGTAAATACAGCAGGAGAAGATTTCTAAAGAATTCGACGGGTGTTGCAGGTGGAGCGCTGGGAATTAGCGCGCTGTCAGGGCTAAATCTACCCAAAGCTTCGGCCGCTTCGCCCATCGACATTAGCGTTTGCAAGTGGTCGGGTGACAAGGTTCCTGACGAAGAAATCGCGCAGATGGCCATCAAGATGACGGAGAAGGTAATTGGCGATCTGGGCGGAATGAAGCGTTTCGTGAGCAAAGGCGACGTGGTTTGGGTCAAACCGAACATTGGCTGGAGCCGCACGCCGGAGCAGGCCGCAAACACGAATCCGGACATTGTTGAAACATTGGTGAAGATGTGCTTTGATGCGGGCGCAAAAACGGTCAAGGTTGGCGACAATGCGTGCAACGAGGCCAGAGAAACCTATGTGATGAGCGGAATCGAGGCAGCCGCTAAAAAGGCCGGGGCGCAAGTCGTCTACCTGGACCAGAACCGTTTCCGCAAAATGGAGATCAAAGGCAAACGCATTACTGAATGGGAAGTATATCCGGAAATAATCGAGACGGATATCGTGATAAACGTTCCTATACTCAAGCATCACTCGCGGTCTGAATCCACTATCTGCATGAAGAACTACATGGGAGTCGTCGGCGGCACGCGCAATACCTGGCATCAGGATCTGACAACGTGCATAACGGACATAACGCGATTCATGAAACCGAAGCTGTGCGTTCTCGATGCCGTGCGTGCATTGATGGACCATGGCCCCAAAGGCGGCGACTTGGCGGACGTGAAGCGTTTCGACACGATCATCGCAGGAACCGACATCGTTGCGATAGACGCGTTGGGCGCCGAAATCATGGGGCACGAAAGCGGGAAACTTGACACTGTTGTGGCGGGGCATGAGGCCGGTCTTGGCAACATGAATTACCGCGAGAAGAACATCAAGGAGTCCACTGTTTCGTGAGCGCCGGGAAATACTCCGTCCGCTCCTTTTCAAGACGCATTGTATGGCTGCGCAGGGCGGTCCAGGTCGTAGTTCTGGTACTTTTCCTGTGGCTGTGCCTCATCACCGGACTGGACAGGGAAAATAGTCCTCCGCCGTTTCTGGACATATTCTTCAATTTCGATCCGCTGGTTCTTGCCGCCACGTGGCTTTCGTCGCACGCGGTACCAAAGGCGTGTCTTCTCGCCCTTGTGACGGTGCTGATGACGGTGCTGCTTGGCCGCGTGTTTTGCGGCTGGCTGTGTCCGCTCGGCACCCTGCACAACCTGTTCAGCGAAGTACGAAAGACGAAGGTCAGCACCTTCAGAAAAGCCAACTCGTGGTCGTCCTGGCAACGGACAAAATACCTCATCCTGACCGCCCTGCTCGTAATGTGCCTTTTCGGCGCGCATTGGATAGGCGTTTTCGACCCATTGTCGATGCTGTACCGAACATTGACCTGCGTGATATATCCTGGAGCGCAATATGTCATCGAGGACGTGTCCACGGCTGTTTGGCACGCCGATCCGCATGCCGGACCAGTCCACCTGACCTCGATAACCGAGCCTGTGTACCATTTCTTCCGCGACCGCGTGTTCATGAGCGACAGGCCCGTTTTTCTTGGCACATTCTTGTTGTGCACTCTCTTCTTCACCGCACTCTTGCTGAACCTTTGGCGAAAACGTTTCTGGTGCCGCTACGTGTGTCCGCTGGGCGCATTGCTGGGAGTCCTTTCCCGCAGGCAATCGCTTCGTCTGGTCAACAATGCCAAGCTCTGCACCGGATGCGGCGCATGTCTCAAGCATTGCCAAGGCGCTTCCGTGCCGGACAAGCCCAACAAGTGGCTTCCCTCCGAATGTTTCGGCTGCTGGAACTGTGGCGCGGAATGTCCGAGTGGCGCGCTCGATTTCAAATTCGGCTCTCCGACGAAAGCGCCTACCGAGGGCAAGCTGGACATATCCAAGCGGAATGTCCTGACATCTGCCGCGGCAGGTCTTGGCGCGCTGTTCATGATGCGCATCACCCCTCAGGCGCAGGCAAGGGCCTTCAACCCGGATTTGGTAAGGCCGCCGGGCGCGCTAGCCGAGAGGGAATTCCTGAAACGGTGCATCCAGTGTGGAGCGTGTATGAAAGTGTGTCCCACAAACGCTCTTCATCCAACCTTCCTGGAAGCCGGGCTCGAAGGACTGTGGACGCCCATGCTAGTGCCCACCCTGGGCTATTGCGAAGACGAATGCAGCCGTTGCGGCCAAGTCTGCCCAACCGGCGCGATTGAATTGCTGCCACTGGAAGAAAAGAAAAAGTTTAAGATCGGCCTTGCGGCATTCGATAGGGATCGTTGCTTGCCGTTTGCCTTCGAAAGGGAGTGCCTCGTCTGCGAAGAGCACTGTCCCATTCCAACCAAGGCCATTTACTTCACGAACGAAGAAATTTCTCTGCGCGATGGCGGCACGAAGGTCCTGAAACAGCCGCGTGTCGATCCGGACTTGTGCAACGGCTGTGGAGTGTGCGCGAATGTGTGCGTATTCGTCGACCGGCCAGCGGTTTACATCACCAGCGCCAACGAAACACGGCATCCCAAAAACCAACCAATCCTGCCAGCACTTTCAGGCGGCGGCTTCGACCAGGAACCGCCGAGCGACGACGCATACGACGACCCGTATTAGAAAAACCGCGCTTATTGGCGGCGGTTCGCGACCGTTTACTTCTTGAGAATTCCGCCCCGGCCTTGGCTCAGGTAAATTCCCTGCAGGTTCATCTTGAGTTCGTCAGGATTGTCTGACGCCCACACCGCTTCCTCTTCTGTTATAAGCTCTTTCTTGATTAGATCCACCAGGCTCATGTTGAAGGTCTGCATGCCGTCCTCTTTTGCGCCAGCGATGACGTTCGGAATCTGTTGGACATTGTTCTCGCGAATAAGTGCCGCTATCGCCGGGTTGTTGAGCATGACCTCGCAGGCCGGCACCCGGCCTTTTCCGTCGGCAGAAGGAAGAAGGCGCATCGCCACTGATGCGCGCAACTGCATAGACAACTGCGAACGTACCTGGTCCTGCTGGGTCGAAGGGAACAGGTCAAGAATACGGTCAATGGTCAACATCGCGTTGGTCGTGTGCAGGGTGCTGAAGACCAAGTGGCCGGTTTCCGCGGCGGAAATTGCGGCCTGGAAGGTTTCGCAGTCGCGCATCTCGCCGATCAGAATTACATCGGGATCTTCACGCATTGCCGCGCGCAATGCTTTGCTGAAGTCTGCCGTATCGATCAGGATTTCACGCTGCGTTATGATGCTTTTCTTGTTCGTGTGCAGGAATTCAATCGGGTCCTCAAGCGTGATTATGTGGTTCCTCTTGCGCTTGTTTATGTAGTCTATTATCGACGCAAGGGTGGTGGATTTTCCGCTGCCCGTGGTGCCCGTAATTAGAATCATACCGCGTGGCATTGCTGCAATGGTTTCGAGAATCTCCGGCATGTTCAGGGATTTGAAGTCCAGTATTTTGCCCTTAACGTGGCGCATCACTATGCCCACGGAGCCGCGTTGTTTAAGTACATTTACACGGAACCTTCCCAGGCCGGGCACGCTGTGGGCAAGGTCAAAATCGCCCGTATCAAGGAACCTGTCTTTGTCCTTTTCCGTCAGGATATCGTCCAGAAAACCCATGGTGTCCTTGGGCGATACGTTATCTTCCCCCATGAAGCGAATCGCGCCGTCCACGCGAACTCCGGGGGGGCTGCCTACGGTCAAATGAATATCTGAAGCGCCGTGCTTCACTGCATGCTGAAGAATCTCTTGAAGGCTCCACATAACTTTTCTCCCTCGCTGGCAAACGATTGTTTTCCTCAAGCCAGTATACCAGAGAAAAATCAGTCTGCAAAGTCCCATCTAGGCCGCGATCCGGAAAGGGCGGTCACGCATGCCCCACCCTGCAATGTGGCGTGTCTTAAGGCTCCAGAGAAAAGCTGGGTGCGTAAACGAAGACACGCCCTAAATAAGAATTTAGAGCGTGCCACATCGCAGTACTAGAGCTTACCTTTTCAGCCGTCCCTCCAGGCCTTCCGCAACAGAAACTATTTAGGCGAACTCAACGTTATCTTGCAATCCAGGCCCTTGTTGTCCCTGGTTGAGCGCAGGTACTGCATGTCTTTCAACACGGCCAGGCTGTCACTCTTGTGAATCTCGTGTACAACGTCAATGACCTCTTTCAGACTGACCCCGTTAAGGTCCAATTGCACTTCCGTAACTTTGGCCCTGGGACTGTTCGTAACTTTGGCCCTGTCTGTAAGCTCGACTTTTCGGACCGCGGAGTTGACAGCCGAAAAGAAATCCTGCTTTCCACGCAACTTCAGGCGTTTTTCGATTTCTTCCTGGTCAGCACGCGAGGCCAGTATCTCGGTACGCCACAAACGCACTTCGTCAAGCCGCATCCGTGCATTTTGCAGGCTTGTCTTCGACTGCTTGTATTGTTCGATTGGTGTTTCGGACATCTTGAACAGCAGCAAAGCGAGGAGTATTATGCCGCCCGCTACCATGGCGATTCGTTCTCTTTTTTGCATTTGAAACTTGGCCACGTCTGGTCTCCTTTATCTTCTAGCCCTGATGGTGAATGTTTCGGTGCCGCCTTCGCTGCTTCTTGAGGCAGTGGGATGGACGTCGAGCATTTCAGACTTTTTCATTTCGTCAAAACACTCGGTAAATCCCGTCGGGGTTATTGACTCGCCGGAAATCTCGATTCGAGGACTGCGCCCGCTCTTGATTATTATCGACGTTATAAGCACTTTATCGCCCGGCATGCGCGAACTGATCTCGTCCAGCACGTCCAGCAGCCCGGGTTTGCCGAACATCTCGATGTCTATCGGTGGCGCGGCTCCGCCTCCCGCTTCTATTTCCTCCCGCATACTTTCGTATGACTTGAAACCGCCGTAATCGCCGCTTGGCCGGCCTGCAACGACAAATTTCGCTTTTGGAAGCGCCCCGGCAGCCAAGTCCCATATCTCCTCGCCGATGCTGTCGATCTGGGCTACGTTGCTCCGGTATTCGACAAAACAGTACCCGGCGTATCCAACAATAGCGGCCACTAGCAGGCAAACGGAAAACACGGCGTGCTTCATGCTAACGGAAGCAACTTTTGACGTACCCAAATCTCCTTTTCTGAAATTGAACGCGTTCCCCGCGCCGGATGCGCCCATGCACAAGCCAACCAGGTGTTGCCATTGCTGAACACTGAAGCCCTCATTGGCGTTGCCCTGTGGAATTTCGTCATCAGAACTTTCCGCATCATCTTGGGAAGCATCAATTGCCGGGTTGAATTCGTTTGCCGATTCAAGCTCAGCCTTTACCAGCGCGGCGCCCTTGACGCCTTCCAGCAGATCCTCGAAGGATACCGGCACATTCAAACTCTGTTTGAGCGCTTCACTTTCCTCATCCAGCAGTTCCAGACCGCACACGCTCAGCGCAGGACTTTCAACATCAATCTCCTGCTCCGCCATAAAGCCGCGCAAGGTGTTGTTCAGTTCACGGGCGGCAGCCACTGGACGTTGGCGGAGGTCGTCCGCGGAAATAGGCAGTTGCCTGAAAAGCGCCAGCGCTTTGTTGCGCAAAATTGCAAGTGTCGAATGCTTTTGGCCAACGTCCAGGATTGCGCTCAACACCCCAGCCGGACGTTTGCGCGCCTGCCACAGCGAAACCGCCCCGCAAATGTCCAGGTCGATGCCTGCAAGGTCGATGCCTGCCTCATTGAGTATTTCGACGTATTCCTGGAGCGATTCAATCCGAACGCCCGCTGCAAGGACCTCCGTCTTACCGTCAATCTCGCGTACAGGAACGAAATCCACAACCAACTCATCGACGGGGATGGCCAGATAAGGTTCAAGCTCGAACTGTATTGCCGCCGCAATTTTGCCGTGGCCTCGGAAAGGCACGAGCAGAACGCGCGCAAGCGCCTGATCGCATGGAACGCATAAAACGTATGCGGCAGGCCGGTTCTTGATTCGCGCGACCATTGCCTTGGCGGCCTCGGTCAGTGCCGCGACACGATCTTCAGGATCGGCATACTTTGCGCGTTCCGTGTGTGTTTCGATGATGGTGGGCAATCTTCCGGCGGTATTGGCAACCACCACCGATATCGTGTCTCCATCAAATCTAACAGCCCCTATCTTTGCCGAAATCTTCATTTAATAACTCTCCAATCAATAATTTCAAAGGCTTGTGGTGTTGTTGGAAATACTGGCATAAAAGGGGGCAGTTGCTGTCCCGGCGGGGCCGGGCCATCGTCAACGGGAATGCCAAGAAGTTCCGAATTGCGATATATGTATGCCTCGATACGCACCGTTGTCTCGCCCGCAAGACCATCGCCGTATATTCTGAACACGCCGCCCTTTACGCCGAAAAACGTCATGAGGTCGACGGAGTCTTCCGGGGGGGCGTTCGGTTTTGGCTTTGGTATGTTCAAATAAGTTCTCAGTTGCTCCCGGTCGATAAACGGCATTTCCATACGCGCGTCGACAATCGATTCGGCCCGATCTCCTCTGTTACCAAATGCTTCCAGTTGAGCGCGCAAAGTTTCAAAAGCGGCCGTATTAACGTTCAGGCGCCCATCAGGATGGCCGTGTACTGTCAACAGTTCGGTAAGCGGCAACTCCTCCAGTTCAGGATTGCCAAAAAAAATCTCAGGTGTCATGCCTCTTATCAGCAAAAGTTCCTCGACCGAATCCAGGGGAGCGTTTTTACACGCATAGGGGATCTCGAGCATGGCGTAATAATCGCTCTCGGCCCCGTTCGGTTGCTGGTCGTCGTCGGCGTCTATCCAATCAATGATGGCGTCGACGATCTCCTCGTCTGCCTCGCGGTATGCGAACAGTGCCCTAAGAGGCTCAGCCATATCGGCAATCTGACGGTTTCTGGCCTCGGTTTCGCCTTCGGGTCTGACAAGCGAGTTAATATTGATTTTCCCGTATTCGTCACTGATTGTACACCGCATTGCGGCATTGTCTAACGGTTTATAGGGAACGCCTTCCGCCCACATATCGAGTAGACTGTCGGGCATTAATCCACCAGTCGCCATGGCTTCCTCCAGGCTGACGGCTATCAGGCCTATGCCCGTCGCGACAGCGGATTTTGCCGCTATGTATGCCTCGAAACTGTTTGCGTCGCTTTCGATGTGCGACGCCTCGACGCGCATTTGATAGCTGTATTCAACGACAATAGCCGACAACAGCACAATGAAGACCAAGGTCAGAAGCAGTGCAATGCCTTCATCATTGCGCCGTCCTGGCCCGCCTTGGTTGCGCTTCATCGCTTCATCTTTTTTGCTGCAACTGTTCATGCTCATCGGTTTACCGCCGCTGCCTGCAAAGTCGTACCCATGCCGCGCGGCAGCGGCACTATCATCTCGAGGTCGGCATCCTCTTCCTCATCCAATCCGTCGGCCGCTTCTTCATCGAGCACTGCCTCAGGTTTTGGAAAATTGATTCGTATACGAACGCTCCACGGAAGCTGCTGACGTTCGAGGGAGTCCCACTCGTCCGCCCACTCTTCTCCGTCGAAATATGAAACATCAAAGGACCTTACCGGTATAGTCCACATTGGCGACTCGTAATCCGTTTCCGGGTCGAATTCATCGTCGTAGTCGCGCTCTTCAGCCCACTCATCGACATAGCCCGCCAGCATCGGCGTTTCAATGACCTGCAATATCTGCGCCTCGATTCGCTCCCCTGTCACAATGTCTTCGTCCTCGCCTTGATCTTCGTAGTCAGAATCCTGTTCCTCGATGATTTCGTATTGGACAACTTTGAAATCGCCCGGCATGGATACCCCGCCAATGGAGGGGGCATTGGAGCAAAAGGTCAATCTGTCAGCCGCACCCGTTGACACAGTATCGTCCTCACCAATAAATGCGAACATCGGGTCTTGGGATACCTGCATGGACGAAAGGTTCGTTGAAAAACTCCTTACCAGGAACTGATGAAGCCTAAGCTCCGCCGCGCTGGCCTGCGAAACTTCCACCGAACCCGCAACTGTCGCGAAACTGGCATAAACAATCGATGCGATTATGACGAGCATAACCAGCGCGATAAGCAGTTCGAGCAATGTAAAGCCTTTGCGCTCCATCATCACCTCATGTCGTACACGTACATTGTCATGCTTTGCGGTTCTTCTTCCCTGTTCGGGGTCTCAATTGTAACCGTCACTTCAAAAAGCCTGATGATTTCGCTTTCGCCCATCTGTTCCGCTTGATAAGTGAATGCATAGTCCGGCCAACGCCGGCCAAACTCCTCGCCACCGGAAAGGTTGCCGCGCATTACTTCCGTCTCGGCAAATCCAAGGGCCTTCTCGAACAGGTTGCGCATAGATGCCCTGTTGTGCGCCTCTTCGTATAAACGGAATGACGCATAATGGCCTTCAAGCAGCACGAACAGACCTATGCCCAAAATCGCAAGCGCTATCATGACCTCAATCAGCGTAAAGCCGTCTGTCGAAGCTGAGCGTTTCATCATATCAGCTCTTTTCCATCGTACATGCGCGTGTCCGCGGTAACCGCGTCCCAAACTACCGTGTAATAATCGCCGCCGCCATTGATGTAAAAAACAACCATCTCGGACAAACCAAGGGGACTAACCTCTATTTCCACTTCCCCTCTTACATAATCCGTATTGCCTACCGTCACCGACTCGATATAAACCCTTTCGTCCAACAATACGCGCTCAAGAAGGTCGTCCATTACCTCCTCTTTCAGCTCTTCATCTTCGTCAGGATCAAGTTCGAAATCCTTCTCGAACAGAGGGCCAATATCTGAAAGAATTCCGTCGTGTTGGACATTTTTTGCCTGGGCCTGCAACCTGAGACGAGCAAATTTCTCGAAACGCAGCCGCATTTCCTCACCCTGTTGTTCCAGCATTTCTTCGGTGTCTTCATCCGGATACATGGAACTCCGAGCATCGTTTCCGCCTTTGTCGCCGAAAAAAGAGTCCGAGTCGCCCCACCAACCATCTTCGTCGTCTTCGAAAAGCCCGTCGTCTTCCTCTTCGAGCCATCTGTACGCCCAGTACTCCTGGTGGTCGAGGTCGATAACGAAGGTGAGACTCTCGTGCGTCATCGAGCAGTGCGACAGGATCGCCCGGCCATAATTGGACAAATGCTTGGCCGAACCCTCAAGCTTGTTGATGTCTATTGCCGGCAGCAGCATTGGTACCGCAACGCTCATCACCATCGCAATAATGCCCACCACCAGGATCAATTCAGGCAGCGTGAAGCCGCGCTTGGCTAGAACGCGCGCTCTGTAACCAGACTCAGGCAAGTGCCTATCCTTTCAGCAAGGTTCGCAATTAATCCCTTTATATTTCGCCCTTACAGGGCTGAACGCTTTTGACGTACTTGACCCAGGGCTTCGCCCTGGGCTTGTATATTACGGCCCTTCAGGCCTAAGAATCGCGCAAAATATTTCATGCCATTTGAAAACCCATGTACTTCAGTGCGAAGCGGCAAGGTTCCAACTTATTATGTCCGCGTTATAACTGTCGCCACCCGAGGTGCCGTCAGCGCCGTAGGACGTTATTTCGTAGTCGTGTCCATGCGATCCTGGGGATTCGTAAAAATACGGGTTTCCCCAAGGGTCAAAGGGAGGGCTGTCTACGTCCAGCAGATTTGATTTCGAATTGCTGATAAGCGCTTCCAAGCCCTCCGCGGTCGATGGATACTGCTTGAACCACAGCCGGTATTGGGTCAGTGGCGTCTTGAAAAGAGTGATCTGCGCTTTGGCGGCGGCCACGTACGATTCATCGGCCGAGGAGATCATTTTTGGCACAACAATCGACGCCAATACGGCCAGAATCGTTATAACGATCATAAGCTCTATCAGCGTAAAGCCACCCTGATTCTCGCGCCTCGCCCTGTTCTTTTTTTCTTCCATGTCTTTAACTCCCGAGTGAGTCGATCCGAAGACCAACCAAAACTTACATACCTTGCGTCATCTCAAAAATTGGTAATAGAATTGCAAAAACGAGGAAGCCCACAAACGAACCCATGATAATGATGATGATGGGATCGAGCAGGCTTACCAATGCGTCCACCGTGACTTCCACCTCATCTTCATAGGTATCGGCGGTCTTAAGCAGCATGGCTTCAAGTTCGCCGCTGCGTTGTCCAAGTTCGGTCATGTGAATCAACATCGGCGGAAAAAGGCCCGATTCCCTGAGCGGAACCGCCAGGTCGCGCCCCCGGCGCACGTCCGCTTTTATGTCGTCCATCGCTTTTTCAACGACCTTATTTTGCACGACCGTTTTAACAACATCCAGCGCCGTCATCATGGTGAGTCCGCTCTCAAGCATAGTGCCCAGGATCCGGGCGTATCGCGCTGAGATAACTTTTGAATACAGCTTGCCGTACAGGGGCGCTTTGAGCTTGAACGAGTCCCAACGGCTACGGCCCGATGAAGTTGCCACCCATGCCCGCCATAGGGTGAACAGACACAGAACCGCGATTATGACCGCCCACCAATACGACTTCAGAAAAGCGCTTCCGACCATGAGGACCTTTGTGACCATAGGCAGTTCAATGTGCTGCCTCGTAAACACCTTTGTAATTCGAGGCACTACCACAGCCATAAGAAAAGACACGATCCCTGTTGCGAAAATGCTGAGTAATATCGGATAAAACAACATCGACATTATTTTGTGGCGCAGTTTGACTTGGCGTTCCTGGAGATCGGCGAGGCGAAACATCACTTGTTCGAGTGCGCCGCTCGCTTCGCCCGCCCCTACCATGCTTGTGTAGAGTCCGTCGAATAAGCGCGGGTGGCCCCCGAGCGCCTCTGCCAGCCTTTTGCCTTCGTTGACTTTTGCGCGTATGTCGTAAATGACTTTTTTTAGGGCGGCGTTATCGGTCTGGTCGAGAAGTGCGCCCAGGGATTCGGCCAATGGCATGCCTGCCTGCAAAAGCACGGCCAATTGCCGCGTCAGCATTGCAACGTCGCGTTTGGAGATTCTAGCGGAACTCATCGAGCGCGACCGGCTTTCGCCTTTTTCAAATGAAGCGGCAATATTGGTGGGATGAAGCTTCTGATCGCGAAGTTTACGGCGCGCGGCAGCGGGCGATTCGGCGTCTATGATACCCGAAGTGGCCTTGCCGTTTACGCCTATAGCTTTGTATTCGAAGACAGCCATGACACTAAGCTCTAACCTCATCTATTATGTCGTCGCGGGTTACCCTCAACACTTCTTCGACTGTGGACTGGCCGCTCAGAACCTTATTTGCGCCGTCCTCGCGCAACGACCTCATGCCAGATCTCCTCGCGGTGCGCTTGATTGTATTAGAGTCAACGCCCGCGAGAGTCATTTCCTGAACTTCTTGTGTCATCTGAAGCATCTCGAAAATACCAACACGGCCAAAATAGCCGCGCTCCTGGCACTTTGCGCAGCCTGTTCCGCGATAAGCAACCCTGCCTTCGACTTCGTTCTGCGAAAGACCAAGTTCCAAAAGACTTTCAGGATTGGGCACGTATTCCTCTTTGCAGTGTTGGCAAATCCTGCGGATCAGACGCTGAGCCATGATTCCGATTACGGACGAACTGACAAGGAATGGTTCTATACCCATGTTCACAAGCCTCGTAATTGCACCGGCGCTGTCGTTGGTGTGCAGTGTCGAGAAAACCAAGTGACCGGTGAGAGAAGCCTGAATCGCCATGTCGGCAGTCTCAAGGTCTCGAATCTCACCCACAAGTATCACGTCCGGATCCTGGCGCAGGATGCTTCGCAGGCCCGCCGCGAAAGTCAGGCCGATCTTTGGGCGCACCTGAATCTGGCCTATTCCGCCTATTTGATATTCTATCGGGTCTTCAACGGTGATGATGTTTTTGTCAGGCGAATTTACGCGTTGCAGCGCTGCATAGAGTGTTGTCGATTTGCCCGAACCCGTCGGCCCCGTCACCAGTATTATGCCGTGGGAACTCAACAGCATTTTCTTGAAAGACTTGTGGTCCTCGCCGCCCATTCCGAGTTCCTCAAGACCGAAGAGGAAACTGCTCTTCTCAAGAATTCTCATAACGACGCGTTCGCCGTACGCTATCGGGATTACCGATACACGTATATCGATTTCCTTACCGCTGAGCCGAATTTTGATGCGTCCGTCCTGCGGCAGCCTGTGCTCGGCAATGTTGAGCTTAGCCATTATCTTTATGCGTGAAATTACGGCCCCTTGCTGGGACTTGGATATGGTAAATTTTTCGTATAACACGCCGTCAATACGGTAGCGCACACGAACATCGCGCTCGAAGGGTTCTATGTGAATATCTGATGCGCGTTCTTTGACGGCACCGGAAATGAGCAGGTTGATCAGCCGGATAATGGGCGCTTCGTTGGCCAAATCGAGCAGGTCCCGCTCAGAATCTATGATGTCCAGGTCGGTGAATTCTTCGTCGTCCATGGTGATGTCGTCAATCATTTCCGCCGCGTTTTCGCCCTGCTGGTCGAAGTAGCTGTCCACTACCGACTGGATAACTTCTTTTGGGCATAGAACCGGCACGACTTGACCGCCCAGCAGAAGCCGCAACTCGTCCAGCGGAAGCAGGTTGACCGGGTCGTTCAGGGCAACATGGAACTGGCCATTGTCCTGTTTATACGGCACCATGTGGTATTCGCGAATGAAGTTCACCGGCACTTTTACAGTTAGCGACGAGTCGATTTCTTCACGTATGTCGCGCTCGAACGGGATTCCAAACTGTACGCTGAGCGCTTCGAGGATTTGCTCCTCTTCGGCGTAGCCCATCTCCATCAGAATCTCGCCGATGCGTTTCGGGCGAAGTTTTTGCAGCTCAAGGGCTTCCTCGACCTGTTCGGGGTGAATATGTCCAAGGTCGAGGAGAATCTCGCCGAGTCTCATGTCTTGACGGCTTTCCATTTTAATCAGTCTCAACTTCCCGATTCTTCTAAACTCTGTTCTGCCATGGTCTCGGCACGTTCAATACTCGGGCGGCTTCTGTTCCGCATGTGGCGTTTTCTCTTGATTTTCTTAAAGAAGCCTTGCTCGAAAAGATAATCGGCGCTTTCCGAAGTGAATTCCACAAGCTTATCGGACGATGCTTTATCTAAATCTTCAGCCTCACTCACTATGCGCGGCGTAACCAACACTATCAGGTCGCGCTTTCTTCGACCGCTGGATTTGTTGCTGAAGAGCCATCCCAATAGCGGGATGTCGCCCAGCAAGGGAATCTGGTTCCTGGAATGACTTGTCGTTTCGCTGATGAGGCCGCCGATGACGCCTATCCGGCCGCTACCGACTACCACGGTATTGTTAATCAGGGTCTGATTGATGGTCGGGCCTAACACGTTGACGTCGCCTACCTGGTCGGCGTTCATGTCCGACACTTCCACCATTAGCTCAAGAGAAACCATATCGCCCATTCGGATTTGGGGCGTAACGCTAAGTTTCACACCAATGTCTTCGCGGGTGATGGGGGGGGAATATCCGCCGAAACCAAACGAGCCTGATGCCTGCCCTTCCCGGTAGGTTGTCCTGGACCCGATAGTGGGTATTTTCTGGCCGACAGTGATTTCGGCCTTTTCGTTGTTGATGGTTGTGAGCGACGGCTGCGACAAAATGTCCACGTCCGTCATGGTTTCCATCGCGCGAATCAGAACGGGTATAAAAGGAATACTCACGTTCTTGCCGCCTATGTTTGCCGTTATTGTGTCGTACAGCCCCATGGTGAGTCCACCGTCTGTGTTCATCCCGAGCAAAGTTGTGGCCAGTGAGACCCCCGCCATGCCGCTGGTCAGACCGTTGGCAGAATCGGCTACTCCTGCCAGGGTGCTATTGAAAAGCGGGGAAAGGTTGCCCGTGCTTCCGATTGCGAATGCGTCGTTGGCAGTCATGGCCACCTGATCAACCTCCAGCGAGTAGCTGTCCTGAATCAGAACGTCCATTATGATAGCTTCGACGTGGACCTGGCGCTGAGGTTTGTCCAGCTCGGCGATGATTTGCTCGATGAGCCGGTAGTCTTCCGCTTCGGCCAGTATCAGCAGTGCGTTTGTCTGCTCGTACCTCGTCAGTTTGACTTGGTTTGCGAACGCGAAAACTTCGCCTTGGGTCGGCGCTGCCGCACCGCCGCCCGGCCTGGCTGACGAGCCTGTGCTTCTGCGGGCGCTGCCTGTGCCAATCAGTGAATTGAGAGCGCCTTCGACGTCTTCAGCGTCGGAATGGAGCAACTCGTAAATGTGCAGGTTTGTGATTTCGATTGACACCGGTTTGTCGAGTATCACGACAAGTTCTTCGACGCGTTCCATCTTGCCGGGGGTGGCCACTACGATGAGTATGTTGAGCCGTTCGTCCGGCACAATTTTGAGGACTTCTTCCTGGCTGCCCGACACGGCCCCGGGCCGGACTCCCGGTACGGGCCTTGCCGTGGATCGCGAGCTGACTATGCGGGAGGTTGGAGTGGGCCTGCCGGTGGGAGAGACTACCGCATCGCTCAATACACCTTCAATTTGAGGGCCTATGACTTCAGCGCGCGCAAACTCCATCACGAAAACCGTCATGTTCGTGTTGAAACCAGGAATGTCGATCTCTTCGATTAGTCTGAACATGTTGCGCAAGCCGTCGGCTTCGTCAGTTATGATGAGGGTGTTAGTGTTTTGATAAACGTCCACCGTGGCGTCTTTGGAACCCATAGACGTTAGAAGGGTCTGTACCTCCGAGGCATTGGCGTATTTCAAGTGGACCACGTGGGTCGAAAATGTGTCGAATTCACCAAGAGGCGCTTTATCGGACCCTATGTAGATTTTGTGTTTTTGTTCATCTTGCCGTTTGGACTCGACCAGTATAAGGTTTTCGTCAAGCGTGGGCACAAGCAATATTTCGTGCGCGGACAGCAGCGACTCGAGCACTACGTACGCCATTTCCGGTTCGATGGGATGGTGCGAGATTATGGTTATTTTCTTCTGCATGAGGTTCGGGTCAACGATAAAGTAGTTCTTGCCGGTGAGTGGGCTCAGGGATTTGATCACTTCAATCAGCGCAGTGTCTTGAAAGTCAAGGATTATTGGTTCCGTGGCGGTTTGGCCGTCGACCGGTCTGAAAGTGTTTGACTGTTTCAAATCCGGCGGCTCCTGAGCGGCGGCGGGAAATGCCGCTCCAATGACCGCAAAACACGTCACGAAACCTACTGCGATATGGATTTTGGTTTTCATTTTCAATTGAATTCTCCGGGTACTTTCCATGACTTTTTCACTCAGGCAATTATCACACCGAATATTACATTTCTTACGAAAAGCGCTTCGCACACCCTCTATTGCTCAACCTTGAACGTGAGCATTTGAGGTTTCCCGTCGCGCAATATGCTTACCCTGAAAATCGGCACGTTTTGAAATTTTCCCAGGATTTCCATGACTTTTTCCTGGCTCGTTATAGTAACCCCGTTGACTTTCTGTATGACATCGCCGTCTTTCAACCCAAGCTTGGCTGCCAGGGGTACTTTGCTTAGATTGTTCGAGGTCATGCCGGCCATCTTGCCGCTGGCGTCTATATAAGGCTGAGGATCAATGTCCCGTACAAGTGTTGCGGCGTTATCGGTCAGTTCTTTTACGAACTCGGCTTTCTTCACCGTTATCAGCCCTGGACTCCTGGACGATAGCGACGTCGAACGTCCCGTCCTTCCGGGGAGTGCCGCGGACGCAAGAGCGCCATCAACGTCCTGCATCGAGAGCGTTTCCCTCTCAGGCGGATTCTTGTCTTTATTCAGAAGAAATACTTTTCGAGGAAAAATCTCTTCAACTATATACTTGTCAATGAGAGTCTGGCCCGCAAAATATGTGTCGGTTTCACGTTTTGACTTGTTTTCAATTGTCGCCGTGGAAAGTGCGCCGGAAACAATGGTACCCAGAAGCGTCATGGGCAACTTTGTCTCGATACCTATGTCGATTGGGTCATCTATGATTACCGGCTCTTTTACTTTAGGAACCGTAATCCCGGCAGACCCGAACAGCCTGCGCCCCATAATCGCGCTATAGTATTCGCGCTCCTTCTGCTCCGTGAATAATTCGCTGTAGTCCAACGTGGCAATATCGAACTCCGGAGGAGCGCCGACGCCTTCCGCAGGATTGGTCAGTTTCATCACCAGCATACAAGAAACTATGGCAAGAATGACCACCAAACTGAGGTCAATCGCCACAAATGCCTGCCTTATTACCAGCTCCCTAAGCATCGCCTATACGCTCTTTCGATATGTTGTCCGGAAAGCTTCCGGCCTGTCATTAGACACAACGGAACACTTCAATAACGTTCTTAATACAGACGTGGTTGACATAAAATTCATGGGAAAGCAATATTCATACTTCAGATGCGATGCGTCAATATATTCCCCGCCGGTCTTGTGTCATATAAAAAGCCCTGGATGGCATTTGCCAACGCATCCAGGGCTTATATGTAGTCTTAATTCTTGAAGCGCCCCTTGCCGGGCTTACTTCTTCTGCTGTTTCACCGTATCGCGAATATAGTCAACAAAAGCGTCCAGAGAAACCGGCTTGGCATCCTTACGAAGCTTCTTGGTCTCTTCATTGTCAACTATCGGTGCAATAAACTTTTCATTTTGCTTCGCGGCGCCGTTCTTCGCCTTAACCTTGGGCAAGAATCTAAGGCCAGCCATGGACTTCTCGCCAGTTTTCGGATCGGTCTGTATAAGCCTCTTACCCTGTGTGCCGCCAACCACCAAGTTCTTCGGCCCGCCCTTTTTCTGCAGAAACAGCACAACCTCCTCGTCAACACTGAATGTCGGCATTCCAGGCGCTTTCGCAACCAAGCCGCCAACACGGCCTCCAAGAAGCCTGATGTGAACAAGGGCGTCTTTATTCATTCTGCCCTTTGCCGTGTCCTGCACCTTAATTGTCACGTCCGTGACTATTCTGTTACCTTGCTCGTTCCATCGACTCTGCACGTCCGTGACCTTGCCCACGATTACATTGTCGGAACTCTTCGTAAGGTCAGTCAGTTCCATGCGCAGCAAAAGGGCCTGGGCCGGTGCTGCAACGACAAGACCCGCTATAAGC
>SDBV01005867.1_pt1 | contig 17200 bp, 13 predicted proteins | sample 2277081 | NCBI WGS metagenome assembly SDBV01 (sample SAMN10402039, study PRJNA504765) | marine sediment metagenome | isolation source: marine sediment core GS10_PC15, 223 cmbsf | place: Arctic Ocean: Southern Knipovich Ridge | collected 2010 | reverse complement strand
GATCAAGATCGGAGCTTACGATTATCTGACAAAACCCATCATCGACGACGACCTTTTGCTCGCAGTCGAAAGGGCGATACGTCAGCAATCGCTGCTGAGCGAAAACCAGGCACTTCGCTCGCAACTGGCAGAGAAGTACAGCCTTGATAATGTCATAAGCCAGGACTACAAGATGGCACGCATATTCGAGTTAATAGAAGCCGTCGCCGACAGCAAGACAACAATTCTGATGCAGGGGCCCTCCGGAACCGGCAAAAGCATGATCGCACGCGCACTGCACTTTCGCTCATATCGCAGGGACAAACCATTCATCGAGGTCTCCTGCGGAGCATTGCCTGAGACGCTTCTTGAAAGCGAGTTGTTCGGCCACGTCAAGGGCGCCTTTACAGGTGCCGTCGCCGATAAGAAGGGCAAGTTCTTCGCTTCTGACGGCGGGACGATATTTCTCGACGAGGTATCCAACGCCTCGCCTGCGATGCAGGTCAAGCTTTTGCGGATATTGCAGGATCGCCAGTTCGAACCGGTCGGCAGCAACAAAACGCATACCGTCGATATACGGGTTGTCCTCGCCTCCAACCTCGATATCGCAGAAGAGGTAAAAGCAGGGCGGTTCAGAGAGGACCTTTTCTATCGCATCAATGTTGTTACAGTTCATATCCCGCCGCTCTGTCAGCGGGTTGCCGATGTTCCGTTGCTCGCCGATCACTTCTTGCGTCACTTTTGCCGATCGCACGGGCGCCAAAAGCACGGCATCACCGATGCTGCGTTCGAGGTGCTGCAGCGGTATCAGTGGCCGGGCAATGTCCGCGAGCTTGAGAATGTTATCGAACGCGCCGTTCTGCTTAGCAAAGGCGAGATAATCGATACAGGCGACCTGCCGCAATCGTTAGTTACCCAAAGCAGCCTGACGACCAGTACCGAAGCGGCTGAGGGAACAAGCCTAAAGCAGGCAATGGAAGAACCTGAACGACAGTTCATACGTGCGACGCTGGTAGCGAATAACTGGAACCGCCAGAAAACTGCTAAAGCTTTGCAGATAAACCGAACAACCCTATACAAAAAAATGAAACGCAACGGCCTGGAGGACGAAGCAGAACGGCTTGGGCTATAACTCACAGGATTGGTTATGGCGTAGGGTGTGCTTCAGCACACGCGTTATCTATCACAGAAAAAGATCATTCGTCAGATCATTAGCCTTAGCTTTTATAAGTGCGATTCCCTCTCGTAGCTCTTTGCAACCAGCCATTATTCTTTTAATATCAAGGCTCTTTATGAATTCCGTTGAACTTTTTCCCCCACGATAACTCTTCCCATGTTTATGAAATAGCGTTTTCAAATCTTTTTTATTACATCTTCGTGGTTGTTTGTATTTTTGCTTAGGCTTCCTTTTTCCCTCAGAGACTCCCAGAAAGTCATATATCCCGTCAAGGTCATAAAAAAACCACGACTCTAATTCCATATTGGCCACAATCGCATCAACGCTTAATACATTTTTAAGTTTTTCTTTTTTGCATGCTTTTCTAATAGAATCAAGATCAAAATCTGGAACTCTCTGATAAGTCGCATCGTTATCGGTGCAGCAGTATATCCTTAATTTCTGTCCCTTTTTCACGAACGGTGGCTGTGACACAGCAAGACTCATTTTCGGTAATTTAGTGTTGCCTTTTACATCCCTGCCTTTGACATTGAGCCTTTTAAGGTATTGCGGAATAATTCTATTCTCATAGAATATCTTTTCCGTAACTCCTTCATAAAGCAAATAAATTACGGGCTTTTCGCTATCCTTAGCTGTCTTGCCTCTAGCCACTATTTGCTCCCGATTAATTCTTCAAAATTACCTGGCAGAAAGTCTCCGAAACTCATGTATTTATTGTTTAGTATTGCGTTGATTGTACGCCTGTCCTTAAGCTTTTCAAAATGCGTCGCTCCTGTCTCATCGGTAACTGCAACAATTACATCCGCAGGGTTAACCTCATTAAGCACATACGGCGAATGAGTCGTAATAAGCACCGGCCACCTCTTCGCATTGTCCCGTAAAAAATGAATTAGTTTCTTGAGCGCCGCAGGATGCAGACAGTTCTCCAATTCCTCTATGGAAAGTAGAGGGCCAAAACTTTCATTAGAGATTAGATGTGCTAAGATGGCAATTACATTAAATGTGCCATCAGAATATTCCTCTAAACGTTTGTATTCACTCCCTCTGTTTTTAATCATACAAACTCCCTGTTCCTCGATTATTTTTTTGCCATCCTCATCTGTAAACTGAGTTTCACGGGTAGCAAGTTTGATATCTTCTAAGTCAAGAATGTCGACAACGGCATCCTTGAATAGAGCGAAATCTTTTTCCTTTTTAGCGATACTTTCAATAACTAGATTTATATCGAAGTTGGAAACCTGACGGCCAGCAACGGCCTTATCCTTTTCCCCTAGAGAATTTCGCAAACCCTCAGGTGATAAAGCCAGAGTGTGATTTAGCGAAACTCTTGCCATAGCAGTCCAGGACATTGCTAACTCTTCAGGCAAGCCTTTATATTCGGGATATATATTTTCTATAACCTGAAGCACAGACACATTTTCTGAAATGGCTTTTTTCTTTTTTATTATCCTAAATTCCTTTCCCTTCCTGCTTATATAAGTTTTTGCCTTGCCAGTACTCGAACTTTTCTTAGCAGTTAATCTTTCAGTTAAAAATTTCCATTTTTTTTCATCTTTTATATCTCTCTGGAATTCCAGATCATAATTTACTATCCATACATTTTTTTTGACCTTTGTTTCTATAGTGAATCCTAAAGTCATTTTCCCAGTATCGTAACCTTTCAGATGAGGAATTGAAGTTCCGATAGATCTGATAGGTAAGCTGCTTAACGCCATTGCTCGCATCTCTGCAGGACAGTAACATGTTGCATAAAACATCACAGACAATTCCAAGAAGTTACTTTTGCCGCTGTTATTTGGTCCTACAATTACATTAAAGTCCCCAAGATCGACTTTGCAGTCGATCAGATTCTTATATCCGCTTACTCTAACCTGTTTAAGTTTCATAATTATACCCCTAAAAGCCCTTAGTTAGCTTCGATTTCCCTAAAATATCGGCATTTTCTCCCTAATGTTATACATAATTAACGCCAATTAGTTCAAAAAGCCACAAAAATTCGCATTTTTCAAGAAAAAAACCAAAAAAAACCATTAAATTCGTGTTTATTCGTGAAATTCGTGGCTAACTCTGTTTTACCCTTTCCATTTAATCCGTTTTTTCAGCATTTCGCTCATTGCCTCTGGCCCGGTGCGGGCGATCTCGCTCTCAAACACCATATCCTCGTTTTCCTCTGCAAGCTCTCGCACAAGCCGATTTTGTATCTTGAACAGCCGCCACGTCGGAACTTCGCTAAGATCCCGTTTCATGATCTCTGCGATGACCATTTGCAGTTGCGTCCCCAGCACCCGTATTCGCTGCCGCCTGCTCAGCAGGTACTCCTCGCGCAGCGCCTCATACTCGATCTGCTGCAAATTATTGATCTCGCTCCGTAGCTTCTTGCTCCAGCCGATCAGCGTACACTTCGCAATCCCGATCTTCTCAGCGATCTTAGAATAGCTAAGCCCGCCCGCCCGAAGTTTAACAAACTCCCTCTGCTTCTCGTTTTCCATATCGCTATTTGCTCCTTTCAAAAAAAAAGTCCCTGTGTTTACGCAACAATTAAAACACCCAATTTTCACTGTTTCCCATATAGCCAGGAAACCGATCAAGAGCTTCTCTGCCTATAAGGCAGTCCCTCCATTAAAAGCACAAACTTGTTCAAATTATGCGAAAACAGGGGTGTGAAAATTTTCACAAGCGATGTAACTGTAGTCTGGAAAAGGAAATAAATTTTTTTATTTTTTTGCCATTTTGTTGAAAAGTACCCGCGCTTTTTATGCTATTCGGGCAAACAAGCTCTTGCTTGCATAAGACGAAACATCGGGCAAAATCAGACTTCAAACCGGTGCAGAAACGGTGCACTTTTGGTGCACTTTTTGTCATTCGCTAATCCGCATATTCGTTATATTCGCGCATCTATAACGATCATTTTGAAGTTTTTTTAGCATCTCTCATTTTGTCTTTTGTCCGCAAATATCCTGTTATCAGTTCGCCGGCGCGCATTGTTATCGGACATTGCGCGTAAAAACGTCGCTCTTATCGGACCAAATGCCTGGGCGTGAAATGTTTCGTATTGTTTAGAAGACGGACAAAGAAACGTAAATCGTATTGTGTTGGGGGTTATTATGACAAGCAGGCTAACAGTTTACCTTTACATCGCGGTGTTGTCAGCAGGTATTCTTTTTACCGGCTGTAATGAGGCGACTAACCGCAGTTATTTCTCGAATATCAGTGAGACCGAGATACAGGACGGCCTCCAGATGTTCGAATACAAAACATCGACCGGCGGGTACGGTATGAAGTGCTATGGCGGTGTCTGTAAGTTTGACTATTCAAAATGGCGCAAGCCCAAATGGCCCTACGAGAGCCAGGAAGCAGAAGCGGTTCGTATGGAGTGGCTAAAGACCTGGTTGAATGAAAAGGGCTATGCAAACGCCGATTATAAGATACTTTCGCGCGAACGCGCCTATGATGTGGGCGCTATGGGTCAGCGATTTGATGTTCGCTATGAAATCGCAGTAAGAGCTGACAGCCGTGGTATTGCAACTACGCAGGAAGAGACAAGCGGCGGCGGCATTCTTGGCATATTCGAGTAAGAGACAACAACTAAAGGATGACTATATGTTTATGATGTTGGCAACACTGGCGACAGAAATTCACTATTTTCTCGAAAGTGGAGTATCTGCTGTATGCTTTGTTCGGCTTTTCTTCGAACACTTTGATGTGTATTAAACGCATTGTGCGGAGTTAGTATCGCCTGGGGGAGTTTTACCAGTTCAAGAGCAGCTTTAACCTGGTTGTCGTCGCTTGGTTTATCTGTTCTAAGCGAGACAGCCAGTTCGCTTTCATGGTCATAGACATCCAGTCCTACAGCAGCTAACCGATCTTCCTGCAGCAGTCTCAGCAAATCGTCAGAGGGGGAAAGTTCGCCGCGTGCGATATTGACGAATACGGCGTTTGATCCTGCATCCTTCAGCAAGTCATAATTGAAATATCCCGGATTATCCTTTGTCAGGTTCATTGCGCATACTATTACGTCGGCTTGTTCGATGCCATGTTGTATTTGGATGTAGTCGATGTCTGCGTGCTTTTCTACGATGTCAACTCCGAGCGTTTTCATCTCAAGAGCCTTGCCGATAATTGCGATCTCGTGGCCTATGTTTCCGACGCCGACGATCAGGAGTGTTTTACCTTTGCATTCGGCGCCAGTGAGTCCGTCGCGGTGAAATGTTTCAAGAGCGGCGGTCTGGGCGGGGAGCTTTCGCAGCAGGGCGGTCCACAGGAGCATTGCCAGCTCTGCGACAGCGCGGATGCAGTATTCGGGGAGGTAGCCGCAGGGGATATCGGCTGAGCATTGGTCGAGGTAGCTTGTTATGTGGTCGAAGCCTGCGCTGCGGGTTAGTATTGCGGTAAGCTTGTCCTGCCAATCGAGGGGTATGATCGATTGTGTTCTTGTGCTGATGAAGGGGGCAGGTAGGTCCTTGTCGTACTCCTGTATGGTTTTGTTCGTAAAGCCTGCGTTTAAGTCAGCGGGGATGTATTGCTGAATTAATTCTTTTTCTTCTTTGAAAGCTTCGTAAAAGAAAATATCCATACGGTCAGTTTAAACTAATGACATTGGTCCGGCAAGAGTAATTGTCAGGCCTGTTCGAATTTGTATCCGATCTGGCGGAGGGTGTGGATAAAGATCGGGTTTTGCGGATCGGGTTCGATCTTGTTCCTTAGGGTTGTTACGCATCTGTCGATGCTGCGATGGGTTACGAAATTGTTGTAGCCCCATACGGCGTTTAATATTTCGTCGCGGGTTAGGGCTTTGCCTTGTTTTTCGAGCAGGAAGTGAAGGAACTTAAACTCCTTTGGTGAAAGTTTTACAGGTTGTCCGTCTTGCATTAGTTTTCTGGAATCAATATCAAGAGTGAATTGTCCAAACTCGTAGATGTTTGTTTGGGTATGCCTTTTGCGTCGCAGGAACGCGGCCGATCTTGCGAGGAGCTCTTTTATACTGAATGGCTTGGTGACGTAGTCGTCGGCACCTAAGTTAAGGCCGAGTATGATGTCTGACTCTTCGCCTTTGGCGGTTAGCATGATGACGGGCATGTCGAGGTTTTCTTTGCGGATGAGCCTGCAAATCTCATAGCCGTTGATCTTTGGGAGCATGATGTCAAGTATGATAAGATCCGGGTTTGCATCGAGAGCGGCGTTTAGGCCAGCCTCGCCGTCAGAAGCGGTTATGACGGTGTAGCCTGCAAATGCGAAATTATCCTGCAAGCCCCTTAGCATCGTCGAGTCATCTTCTATTATCAATACTGTTTCCATTAGGTATCTTTCTTAATCAACGGCGGTAAGTTTGATAGTAAATGTTGAGCCTTCGTTTTGTTTGCTTTCTACGGTTATTCTGGCTTTGTGTGCGTCTACTATGAATTTGACAATTGCCAGGCCGAGGCCGGTCCCTTCTGTTTGTCGTGAGAGTGAGCTGTCGGCCTGGTAGAACCTGTCGAAAGCTTTCTTTGTCTGTCTTGGCGTCATTCCTATGCCGTTGTCGGTGACGGTAAAGCAAACGAAACCATCTTCGGCGGAGACTTTTAGTGATATCTGTTTGTCGTCGTTGGAATACTTGTATGCATTGTCCAGCAAGTTTACAAGGACTGTTACCATGGCATCTTTATCAGCTAAGATAGACGGTAGGTCGGGGTCGACAGTTACGGTAAACTTGCAGTTATCGTGATCGAATTTTGTATGGACTGCATCGGCGGCTGTGTTGGCGATCTCGGCGGGGGTTGTTTTTACGATATCGAATGCCTGCTTGTTGCGTTCCATCCGTGAGAAGGTAAGGAAGTTGTCTATCAGGCGGCTTAGCCGAAGGTTTTCTTTTGAGATCAATTCGAGGTATTCTTTTGCCTGCTGTTGGTCGTTGTAGTTTCCGTCCAAGAGAGTATCAACGAGCACTCGCATCGATGCCAGGGGTGTCTTTAGCTCGTGAGTGACGGTTGCGATGAAATCGTTCTTAAGGCGGTTTAGTTTTATCTGTTTGCTGATGGTCTGTGTTGCAAAACCGCCGGACGCAAGGATCAGCAGGACGACGAGCAGGGCGGTCCATGTATAAATTGCTGTTTGCTTGCCGGCGGCCTGGTCGAAAGCATTTGAATTGCGAAAGAAGAAACACAACTTCCATTGGCCAAGATAAACATTTGGCCTGATAGTTAAAAATGCTTCATTGATATCTCGGTCCTCTCCAAAAGCAAGTATGCCTTGTTCGTCGAAAACGCTAACTACAGCGGTGGAATCGGAGAGCTTTTCTGCGATATATTTCATGACGTTTACAATTGCAGTTTTGCTGCTTATCAAAACCAATTTTCTGTTGTCAGTCTTAAAAAGTGCTGCGTATGTCTTTGGGGAGTTGTCAATCGTTGTTAAAGTTTTTTCCCGGAGACCGCTTAAAACAGTTTGAGGCAGCAGATTCTCAGCGGCATGAAGCGACATTAATTCTGTCTGAAGCATTTTTTCGGCAATGGTGATTCTTTCCGAATGCTTTTGACGTGATCCAGCTTCATCAATTAGTTCGATAAGCTTACTTATGATAAAGACTCTGATTTCCGAGTTCAGCGTCTTTTCTTGAAGATTGTTGATCATAAAGGATAACAACTGTGCTGCCTCTTTTTCAAAGTTTGCCGGGTCATGTTTTTGATAAAGCTGAACAAGTCTTAATCTTGCTCGCATAATGTCGGGCCAGGCATACCCATCCGCAATATGTTTTCCGGGATACGCCAATTCCCTGCAGAGCTTGATCGCTTCTTTGATGTTTTCAGCTTTTTCGTAACATCGTATCATTGCCAATTGGCCATAAAAAACTTCGTACGGAATGGAACTGTATATGATCGCCTGCTCATATTGCTTAGCGGCTTTGGTGTAATCGGCATCGATAAACTCTGTTGTCCATCCCTTTTCAAATTTTGTTGTGTCGATATGATACGGCTCTTTAAATAATACAGGAAAAATGATCTTATCGTTGTCGTCATATATCACAAGGCCTTCGGCATATTCTTTATTGAGACAGAAGTTTTTAAAAAAGGAAAAAGGATCAGCCTGATCGATACTTGGGAGTGTTTGCTCAAACTCAATGCGTTTTTGTTGCAGGTGCTCGATGAGTGGATTCGATTTTTCCTGATAAACATCGATGAGTTTTTGTCGTACAGCGAGTCTTTCGTTTTTGACGGCTTCTGTCATGAACCACAGGAGGCAGACAGAGGGTAACACCACTGCTATCATAAGCAGCAGTGTTACCCTTCTTAGCTGGTTTACATTTGCGACATTTTTCATTTATTTTTCCAGCATTATAAGAGCAGCGCCGGCGTTATTTTGAACGAGTTTGTCGGGATCCTCAATTGCCTGCTGGAGGATTGGTATTGCTTTTGTGTCTCCCAACATGCCCAGAGCATAAGCGGCGCATCTGCGAGCGAATCCGCTTTTGTCGTTAAGTGTCATTTCCTTTAATATCTCAAATGACGATTGGATCTTGTTTTCACCGAGCGCCAACGCAGCCATGCCGCGTGTCATACTTTCGGCGTGTGAACATAACTTTTCCAGATCGGCAATAGCAGCGTCTATGTTTTCGAATTTGCCCATATAAAGGACATAGACGGCTGAGCGTCGGATTTCATTGTTTTCAGAAGCCAGATATTTTTTTAATTCATTTATGGCAACCGATTCGTCAAGGCTTTTGATGGTTGCGATGGCAGGGGCAACCCTCGCATCACCTTCTGCACAGGTTGAGATGGTCTTTACGGCTTTTTCTACTATTTGCTCGGGGGTTACAGGGTCAGGGATTTTGTCGTTGGTCTGGCGTGCTCTTTGAAGCATGTGTTCAGGTATCTCAGTCGGATTGCCATCGGTATCTTTTGTTGCGAAAACAATGACGAATTCTCTGGCTGGTATCTCGTCGGTGTTTCTGAAGGCTTGGAATTTTCCTAAGTTTACGAAAACGCTGTAAGCTTTCCCCGGTTCTACATCAACAGGCAAGACGCATGTTCTTGAATCGATATAATGTGCGTTGCCGCCACCGGTGCTTTTCGGAAATGTCTCATCGCTTCCGCTTTGGCACCATGCGTATCCGTACTGGAACATGTCCTGATCAAATGTGACAGATATTTCTTTGATGTCAGGGTCGACGTCGTTTGAATATGTTTTCGGGAAGCTATCGACAGCGACGGGTTTTAGTTCTTCTGGGTATACCTTGATCTCATCTATATCCAACAGTACCTTCTCAATATGGTTTTTGCCCTGCTTAACGGTCTTGGTCCACCAATAGACATTGGAATCGTCAAACTCCTTGTTTCCCGTCGGCGGATTACTCTGCGATATTGACACTCCCTCTGGCAATACGAGGAAGAAGGTTTCAATCACCTTCATCCCGTACTGGTTTTGCATTGTCAATGAATACACATCGCCCGGCAGTTGAGGCAATTTTTTCTTTTCATTCAAACTCCAGCCGTAAGGAAAGTATTCTCCCGGCGCCAGCGGTTCGTCCGGAATCCAGTAGACCTGCCAGTGGTTCGGTCTTGTCTTATGCGGTACGATCTGGGTGTTGAGTTCCTGTCCGGTAATGTCATAAAGGGTTTGGTTCGGGTAACTTGTTCCGCCGAAGCTGACTTTGTCGGTAATTGTTTGGCCTGTCCAGTTGTAATATGAGTTCAGCCCACCTCTATAAGAGAAGCCATCTTGGTCAACATAGTAGAGATGGCTGTTTACTCCAATACTTTGTTGTCCGGCTTCGGTGGCTGTCTCTCCAAATTTGTTGCCCAAAAATCTTAGGATATGATAATCGACCTGCTCAAAAACCGAATCTTTCGGTTCGGGCTTAATATTCTCAAGTTGCTTCTGTGCTTTTTTGACAACGGAGGACTGAGTTGGGTAATAGTCTACTGCTTCCTGGAAATATTCTGCTGCTTTGTCTTTTTCGCCTTTTTTCAGGTGGCACATTCCGAGCTGGTATGTTGCCCTGGCTGCGAGGCGTTCTACGTTGTTGTATTTTTCGAGTACCTGGTTGTAAATCTTTATGGCTTTGTCCAGGTCGCCCTCGGTCTGCTCGGCGTAGATGCCTTCCTGCAGCAGAACTGTTGCCGATTGTGCGTGTGCATTGGCAACTAGACCGACCAGTGCCAGCAACACAAACAGAATTAGATTTCTTTGTTTCATTTGACGTCTCCTTAATTAAATAGATTAACATAAATTTTCGATTTTAGACAGGTAAATTGTATCGAAAGAGTGTTACCGATTTGTTACGGTTTTGTCCTTTTTTGATGATTTTTTAAATTCATGAAGATAATCTAAAAGACAGCGGGGGGACGTTTTATGCGGAGGTTGGGTGTGTTTTGTGCGAAAAGAAGGCCCGGCAAGTGTTATTGCCGGGCCCTGTAAATTTTAATCATTACTAACGTGTTGCAATTATACAAGGCCCTGATCGAGCATTGAATCTGCGACCTTAACGAAGCCTGCGATATTTGCCCCCATAACCAGGTTGCCCTTATGTCCGTATTCTTCTGCTGCGTCGTAGCATTGTTGATGTATGCTTATCATGATGTTGTGTAGTTTTTCATCAACCTCTTCGCGTGACCATGCGAGTCTCTGCGAGTTCTGCGACATTTCCAGTCCGGAGGTAGCTACTCCGCCTGCGTTTGCAGCTTTTGCAGGTCCGTACATTATCTTATTGGCAACGAAGTACTCGGCGGCTTTAGGAGTACTTGGCATATTTGCGCCTTCTGAAACGAGCGTGCAACCATTCTTAAGCAGTGTCTTTGCGTCATGTTCATCTATCTCATTTTGAGTTGCACTCGGGAAAGCACATTCGCACTTAATGCCCCAGGGCCTTTTGCCTTCGAGATACTCTACGCCGAACTTTTTGGCGTATTCTTTAATACGGCCTCGTTTTACGTTCTTTAGAGTCATTACAAAGTCCAGTTTTTCGGCGTGAATTCCTTCCGGGTCATGTATGGTTCCGCCGGAGTCTGACAGGCTGACGACCTTTGCACCGAGTTCGTTAAGTTTTTCCACGGTGTACTGTGCCACGTTTCCCGAACCGGATACTGTGCAGACCTTTCCGTGGAAGTTTTCATTACGTGATTTCAGCATTTCCTCGGCGAAGTAAACACATCCATAACCGGTTGCTTCCGGACGTATTAGTGAGCCGCCCCAGTTTAGTGCTTTGCCTGTGAGGATTCCCGTGAACTCATTGCGGATACGTTTGTACTGGCCGAACATAAAGCCGATCTCTCTTCCGCCTACCCCGATGTCACCGGCGGGGATGTCAGTGTCAGGTCCGATGTGGCGTTGAAGCTCTGTCATGAAGCTTTGGCAGAAACGCATAACTTCATTATCGCTTTTTCCCTTTGGATCAAAGTCAGCTCCACCTTTGCCGCCGCCTATGGGCAGCGTTGTAAGTGCGTTTTTGAAGACCTGTTCGAATCCAAGGAATTTCAGGATACTGGCGCAGACAGTTGGGTGGAGTCTGAGTCCGCCCTTGTACGGTCCAAGTGCACTATTGAATTCAAAACGGAACCCTCGGTTAACCTGATAGTTTCCCTTGTCGTCCTGCCATGGAACACGGAACATGATCTGTCTTTCGGGCTCAACAATCCTCTCAAGAATGTTTGCTTTGATATATTCCGGATGCTTTTCGAGCACTGGTCCTAATGAATCCAAGACTTCTTTAACGGCCTGATGGAATTCTGTTTCCCCAGGATTACGGCTGAGAACTTTTTCATAAACGGCCTGAATAGTGGCTTCTACTCCCATTTTACTAATCCTTCCATTGCAAAAAATTAAATTAAATTACACCGATATAACGGTAAAACGATTTATGTCGTTGTTTTTACAGGGTTAACATCTGCCAATATCTCGTTGGTTTTGCCAGAACTCCTGTTTTTCTTCGGCAATCGACTGCCGAACCATAGCTTATATCAGTATGTATTAGCAATGTCAAGAGGGTTTGGGGGGCCATTAATCGGCAAAGTTGCCGATTAATAGCAAGTTCCGGCAATTTTGTTTGTTGTTTGCCGGATTTATGCTATAATTTGTCTGATAACTGGTTGTGGAGGTTGTCTCAACGGCAATATTGCCATTTTAGAAATTTTAAAAATGCGAAAAAAAAACGAAAAAAAAACAGCAATTCTTAATATTCTTAAAGAGCAGGGTAATACGGTAAGCTCTCCCGGAATAACCAAGCTTCTTAGTTTGAGCGGATCGGATTTCAGCGAACGGACGGTACGTTTATATCTGAAGGAACTTGACGAGGCTGGTTTTACGGTTGCGCATGGCAAGCGCGGTCGCAAGATCACCGAGTCCGGTCTTGCGGAACTTCAGTCCTGGCAGTTAAACCAGGGCCCCGGTTATCTGTCTGCGAAGATCGACCAGATGATCTACCGTATGAGTTTCGATCTTCCGATGCGCAGCGGTACCGTAGCGGTTAATACATCTCTTATCGATTCGCATCAGCTAGCAAGCGTGAAAGATAAGATATGCAAGGTTTTTGCCAAAGGTTATGGTATGGGCAGGCTGATGAGTTTGCTGGGTCCTGGTGAGACGATAGGTGAACTTACGGTTCCTCAAGACAAGATCGGTTTTTGTACCGTTTGTTCGATCACCGTAAACGGAGTGCTTCTCAAGCACGGTATCCCGATGGCTTCTCGTTTTGGCGGTCTTTTACGACTTCAGGACGGCAAGGCGGTTCGGTTTACGGAGATGATCCATTATGACGGTACGAGTATCGATCCTTTGGAAGTTTTTATTCGCAGCGGGATGACAGATTATCACGGTGCCATCCGAGACGGTAATGGTCTTATAGGTGCCAGCTTTCGCGAAGTGCCGGGCCAAAGCAGGCAGCGTCTTATTAATATAAGCGAACGTCTGGAGGAGGTTGGGCTCGGAGCGATCATGGAAGTAGGACTGCCTGACGAGCCGCTGCTTGAGATACCTGTTTCGCATGGCAGGGTAGGTGTTATTATCGTAGGGGGTCTGAATCCTATAGCGATCCTGGAAGAGCGCGAGCATCGTGTTGTTTCACGTGCGTTGTCGGGCTTGATCGAATATGACCGGCTTTTTTCTTACGAAGAGTTTACGCCTCGGCTTGCGAAATACCTCTAACTTACTTTATTTCGCTAAACAGCATGTTCGATCATCGTGGGGCTGGGACCTTATCGCTTATCGGGATCTCGTCTCGCAGCAGCTTTCCGGCTTCTCCGGCAAGTTGCAGGTAAAAGTCGCTGGGAAGTCCTTCCAGGGTTAAGAATTTCGATCTGTCGCTAACCGGCGGGTTGTTTGTGCATTTGAAGATGGCGGTTGCTTCGTCGACTTCGTCGAACATTGCGATATATAACATATCGGCTCCGGCTCTTTTGTTGGCTACGATCTGCGACCAGAAAAACTTTCCCTTTAGCCGGGGGATTTTGCCCAGCCCGTCGCCCTTCATGTTGTGCCAGCTAAAGCCGGGGTAAACCACCGGCATATAGTCTATGTTATGCTCTTTGGCCCAGATGACATCCTTTTCCCAATATTTTTTTGCATGTTCCTGTACTCCGGGCAGATCGCGAAAGCGTCCGACGGGCCACGGGCTCAGCACATCTGCCAGCAGCAGCACGCTATGCAACTCGGGATCGGCTAGCCCATCGAGGTCTTGCGTGCGCCATCCGGTGGCTGTGCCTAGCATGACGCTGTAACCATTCGTTTTAAATTTTTGTATCAGTTCTTTGCAGACCTGCAGGCCGGCTCGCTTTTTTATCCTGTCGTTAAAGCCGACTCCCCAGATGGCTACTAACGGCTTGCCATTATGGTGCTGGTAGGCAGGGTCCTCTGTTATGTGCATTTTGTCACACAGTATTTTCCAGTCGTCGTATACCGTGATGATATATTTATCCGGCATCGAGGTGATGTCATACATGACGGCGTATGTTCGTCCGTAGCGGTTGGCTCCTTCGCGTGCGCTGGACAGCACCTTGTCCTTGTGATATTTGCTGGTCCTTCTGTGCAGGCTATGGGAAAATCGCTGCACGAAGGCGCCATCGATGCCATAGTCTCGCATCCACTTGAAGTGGCGGAGGACGGTTTTACGATTGTGCGAGCTGAAGACCTTGGCTGGGGTTCCGTCTGCATGAGAGAATGCTGTGGTATAAAGTTCGTCGTCATCGTATTCGGAAACGTCAGGCCAAAGATCAACGGTGACACGTCCGGGCTCAAAACGTCTTCCCCGACTTGCTCCCCAGTGCCCCCAGCCGAGACCGGCTCCGTCGCCGGGGCAGTTGAACCAGCCCTGATATCCGGTCATCACTTTTCCCGTCAGTGTGCTCGGGTCGGCTCCCCGGACCGAGGGTCCGGTGTATGGTTTCAACACATCGGATTTTGTTCTGGCTGGGTCGACGGTGCAAGCAGGTAAAACGAGCAATAGGAGCAGCAACATGGTTTTGGGTCCTGGAATATTCATCTTGGATCTTTCATATAAAGTTATAACCTTAGCCCGGCTAAGCGGCTGGGCATTTTTCTTTTTGTAAAGCTAATTGTCTGATATTATCCGGGAGGAAAGGTTGCGATTATTTCCATGCCGCTTTCCGATCCGAATGTGACCGGCCCGGTCTGGTAAGGAACAAAGAATTTCGAGCCTTCGCTAACCGGATAGGTTTCGCCGCCAGTAACAATTGTGCCGGATCCCTTTGAGACAATGCCGACGTAGAACGTATCAGATTCTTTTACATAGCTATCCTTGACGTCGATGCGGTTGACGCTGTAGCAGAGGGTTTTCTGCTCATCGATCAATGCGTATTCGGTGCTTTGGTTTTGCGTTTCCAGCACACGCGGCTGGCAGAAGAAACGATCTTTGATCGCCTCAACCGGGGTTGGTTCGAAGTTAAACATGGAGAGTGCAAAATCGATACCGCGGTTCATGAAGCGTGCCTTCTCCGGCAATACGTAGCCGCCGCGTTCGAACTCGATGCGAACGGCAAAGTCGGTTGGCTCCATGATCTCTATCATGAAGACGCCTTCGCCGATGGCGTGCGGCATGCCGCCTGGAACCATGAAGACATCGCCCGGCTTGATCGGGATCTTATCGAAGCAGGCGAGTATCGCATCGCTGTCCTGCTGCTCGATCATCTGTTTGAACGCCGCTTTTTCGGGCGGGTGCTGGAAGCCCATGTAGATGTAAGGTTCCTTTATGTCGTCGCGACTACCCAGGATAATGTAGCCCTCGGTTTTACCGGAGTTGCTGTTTAAGTGCTTTTGAGCAAATGGAATGGTCGGGTGGCACTGGATATGCAGGCGGACCGCTGAATCGAGGAACTTGAGCAGGAACTGTGTGTTCGGGCCGTATTTTTCTACGTGTTTGGCTCCGAGCAGGGCGTTCGGTTGTTTTTCGCAGAGCGCCTTGAGCGTTAGCGTTTCATCGGCGACGGTGACTTTAGATAAGCCTTCTTCGGTAAAATGTTCGCGTCCTTCGTTTACCGCGCGGGTGGTCGAGCCGATCCAGTCTTCGGGAAAGTGTGTGTCCTCAGGATTTGCTTTGCCTTCCATGAGGTCGAGCTTCATTCCGCCGGGGTAGGTTCGCCACACCCGGTTGGGTGGTAAAAAAAGTATAGATGGTATTTCCATAGGAGTTACTCCGATCACTTATTATCCAAAGATCTCGCCAAGTTTTCCGATAACACCGATTATGCCCTTATAGGTGGTAAAGGTCGAGAGTATCAGAAGTATGCACAGCACGATATTCAGCGAGAGCTTATTCTTGAATTCGCCCATCAAATCCTTACGATTGCCCAGATACATGATACAGCCGATCGTCAGGGGCAAGATTACGGATTGCAGGGCCTGAGAGACGATCAGCACCAGGATCGGACGCATCCCGAAGACGGGAACAACCAGCCCCAAAAGCGAGATGACAAACACCATAACGCGATATCTCGGTAATGTCATTTTACGTTCCGACTGATTGTAATCGCAAAGAAGCCAAGGCAGCAGCAGAACATTTGGAAACTGGGAAGATACACCGGCTGCGATGATGCCGATGGCGAATATGGCAGTGGCAAAGGGGCCAACCAATGGCTCCAGCAGCGAGATCATCTCAGCGGCTCTCGTTAAGCCATGTCCTTCTTTGTACAAGGTTCCGGCGGCAGCTGCCATTATTGAAGCACTGATGACAAACATCATAGTCACCGATACCATCGCGTCGATCCGTTGTTGCTTCATATCCTTTATTGTCCATCCCGCTTCCTTGACCAGTGTGGTTCGTATAATGAAGAGTCCGGGATACACCGTGGTTCCCACCATGGATGCAATCACCAGGAACGAACTTTTACTGGAGCCGGCAGCCACTGATGGGATGTTTGGAATCATACCCTTAATAATATCAATGGGCGGCGGCATCATGATAAAGAAGTTCAGAACAAAACAGCCGGCCATAATCGCAACCATAACAGCCAGGCTTCGCTCGAAGAACTGGGTTCTTCCGTTCCAGAAAATGAAGTAAACCAAAGCGCTAAAGAAGGCTGCGAAGTAGACGGGAGGTATTCCACCGGCGACGACCGTCTTGGACCACTCGGTACTGACGGCGGCGACGATGCCCATCACGCCCATTACGCTACCACTAACACCGGCGGTCAAAGCAACTATAAAGAAGATGCCCACGCCCGGATGGATGTGTTTGCGGAATGCCTGCAGGGCGGTTTCTCCGGTGACTAGTGTGTACCGGCCATAAACGTTGATCAAGCAGAATGTCGCCAGGCAGGATGCAATGATCGTCCACAAGAGAGACATTCCATAGTCAGCACCCGCCACGGCCATGGAGGTTACGCTGCCGGTGCCGATATTAAAGCCCAGCAGAAAAATGCCGGGGAGAAATAGTGCCAGTGTTTTGGCGAATCTTCCACGAGTCGTTGTTTCCATGTTTCGCTCCCTTAAATTTTCATTCCTTAAATTATATCGGTTACGGTTATGACGCCGCCGACGCTTTGGTTTTATTTATTTTTTTGTAGTCATCAGTTTGTCGAAGCGGGTGCGGAAAATATCATCACGATGGAGATCCTCGAAGGG
>SDBV01005866.1_pt1 | contig 17203 bp, 15 predicted proteins | sample 2277081 | NCBI WGS metagenome assembly SDBV01 (sample SAMN10402039, study PRJNA504765) | marine sediment metagenome | isolation source: marine sediment core GS10_PC15, 223 cmbsf | place: Arctic Ocean: Southern Knipovich Ridge | collected 2010 | reverse complement strand
TCCGGTATCTAAAAGACTTGCTTAACTTAGATTGCGGATAATTTTCTTTTTTTTGAAAAATATAAAAAGAAAATTTCCGAAATGACGGTTCATGTCCAATTGCATTTCTTTTTATAGTCGAACTCAGGTTCCTATGTTAAATGATGATACATAGCACAAAATATTTGTCTTAATTATTAAGAGAATGTTTGTCTCGCTGTGCGGATTATTGACGTTCCGTGTCTCCGGATTATCTTGCAGAAGAATTTTGTTTATTAAGAAGTCTCAGTGAGATGAGTTGATTTTTGGGTGATCCTTTTTCAATTTTGTCCGGTGGGCAGCATATTTCGAATAGCCGTAATTTTCCATAAATCCTCATGATACACCACGATAAACGTACTCCACATTTTCCTCGCTGTACCATCGTTATTTTGAATTTCATATCTGGCATCCACTATTCCGCTCTTAGCGTTCAAAAACCGTATTTTTTCGATTTTGATCGTTCTTGAACCAGGTTTACTTTTTGAACTTCGCATCATGCCTTTCACGGATTCTTTTATACCATTTCTCCATTCTCCTGATGAAACCAACTGGTCTACATCGCTCGTTAAAATTCGTTTGAGCAATACCGTATCTTTCTTTTCTCTGGCTTGGGTGTAGGTATCAATCAAGGAATAAATGTCTTGCTCTTGTTGTTGATTGCTTATTGCGTCCTGGGCACATACCAAGGTTGTGACCATGAAATTGAACAAGACAAAAAGGAAAATATTTTTCATGATTTAATTTATAAAATAATAGTTCAACAAGTTGTAGGTACATGTTCTTTCCGGATCGTCAAAATCGATATGAGCTGCCGGGCATATCGAAAATGGGGGGAATCATTATCGCTTATTAATATCAGCCAATTGTTGATTTGTCTTATCCAGGTCAAAATGTTCCGGGTCGAAGTCTTCTCCCAGCCATTCCATAAATTCTTCTCGCTCCGGATGTTTAGGATCCTGGATCGCCTCTATCATTTCCATATAGCCCCAGGGCCCTCCGCAATCTTCTGGCGGGCAATTTCGCTTTCCTTTCAGGCAAATGACGCCATGAAGTAAAACACCGTTATCGTTTTCTATTTCCTCTACCAGAATCTGATGTTCCCAAGAATCTCCGAAATCGTAAGTGTATTTTATGTTGGATCCTTTTCTTTTTAAGACCTCTTCAACAGTGATTTCCTCCATGTCAATTCCCTCTGTTTCGCCAAATCCCATAAAGTCGTCCTCCTCATCTGAGGGACTGATGGTGTAATCCTTATTTTTAAATTCAAATAAGTGTGCATTTTCCCAGCCCATCACGCGCTGAATGACTTCGTGTAAATAGCCGAAAGTGGCCGGGCCATTGATCTTAATTCTTCTCCATACGGGAGGCTTTACCCCGGAGAGGGTAATTTTTAGTTGATATGTTTTTGCGGACATCTTATTAGTTTTTTCAAAATTAATATTATTTGGGAGTATTGCTTATATGAATTTGGTTTTTATCAAAAAAAAAATTGATAATCCTATAGGCGCTTCGGCAGGCCTTGCGTAACAAAGCGAAAATCAATAAAAAATTAAAATAAAAATTGTTTGTATGGCAAATACATATGATGTTAATTGCTCTATTTAATAGAGTTATTAAATATGTCTATTAGTGCAGGACAAAATATGGAAAAAGCCATTCTGGAGGCAGCCACCAAACTGTTTTTAGAAAAAGGGTTTAAAGCAACATCAACCACGGAGATTGCAAAAGTAGTTGGGTGCAACCAGGCATTGGTTCATTATTATTACAGAACTAAAGACAGGTTGTTCGATGCCATATTTGAAAAAAAGATAGGATCTTTTATTGGTAGTTTGTTGAAGATTAGTCATGAAGACCTACCCTTTGAAGAAAAATTAACTAAAAGGATAGAATCACATTTTGATGCTATAAAAGAAGATCCAAAACTTCCTTTATTCTTCTTCAATGAAATCAGCGCCAATCCAAAGCGTTTGGAAAATCTAAAGTTCATACTCGGTGATTTGCCTCGGCTGGCATTAGGTCAAATACAAAAAGAACTGGATATTGAAATTGAGAAAGGCACGGTTCGTCAGATGACTGTCTATGATTTGATGATGACCATCGTCTCGCTGAACATTATTGTGTTTTTAGCCGAACCAATGTTCAAGACCATCACCAAAATATCCGACGAGCAATTTAAGCAACTTCAGGAACGAAGAAAGCAAGAAAATGTCCACATCATTTTAAAGAGTCTAAAACCATGAGTGTTTATCAATCACATAATTCTAAAAACGATTTTGCGCAAAAAACCACAGCATTATGAGAATCATTTTAATGTCCATTTTTACAGCTATTTGCATCTATTCAGGTGTTGCCTATGGTCAGATAACACTTGAGGAATGCCACAATAAAGCCCGGGAGAATTTTCCTTTGATCAAACAATATGAGCTAATCGAGCAATCGAAGGAATATAGCTTGTCTAATGCACAAAAAGCGTTTCTCCCTCAGCTGGATGTCACCATAATAGGGGGAATCATTGAGGGAATGCCGTCCTTTAGCCCATCAGGCACAGAATCCTCCTCAACGAATTTCAATATGATTTCCATCTTACAGCTCAATCAGGTTTTATGGGACGGAGGAATCACAAAAGCACGTAAAGGGATCATCGAAGCAAGTTCGAAAATTGAGCAGGCAGATTTGGAGGTTTCTTTGTATAGCCTGCAAGAGCGGGTCAATAACTTGTTCTTCGGAATTTTGCTGATCGAGGAGCAAATCCAGCAATTGGTGATCTTAAAATCTACCTTGAATAGAAATATAAAAAGAGTTGAGATTGCCGTTGAAAATGGAACAGCTTTCAAATCAGATATTGATGAGATCCGTGTAGAAGTCATCCATACGGATCAACGAATGGAAGAACTGAGATTTAACCGCGCGGCTTATGTTAATGTGTTGGCTGCCATGATTGGGGAGCCTATTGAAGGAGAGATTAAGTTTGTCCGGCCAGAGGTTAACGATTCATACAAAAGTATGGACATCAATCGCCCTGAGCTTACCATGTTTCAAAACCAGGAATACCTTATCGAAGCGCAAAACATGATTGATAAGGCGATGCTATATCCCAAGATAGGAATCATGGGATTTGGAACCTTCATTCAGCCGGGAGTAGATTTTGGAACTTCAAAACTCACCAATATTCTTGTGGCAGGCCTTAGTGTCAATTGGAGTTTGGGGGGCGTATACAAAAACTCCAATAATAAAAAGCTAAATGAGTTGCAGGTGCAAAAAGTAAATGTACAGCGCGAGACCTTCCTATTTAACACAAATCTTAGTTTAACACAGACTGAAATGGAATTGGAAAAATACCTTACGCTCATTGATCAGGATAAAGAATTAGTATCCTTAAAAAGCCGCATCAGGAATGCTTATGATGTAAAATATGAAAATGGGATCAGTACCATGTCAGCGTTGTTGGATCGGACAAATGATGAAAGTATTGCCAAACAGAAGCAAATCGTGCATGAGATTCAATATTTAATGAAGGCGTATCAATATCTTAACAAATCAGGGAACTAAATAAAAATTTAATCAGATCATGAAACCGGCATGGCCGGAGCAAATTATGGACACACAAGGCGATGATTATATTAATCTCCTTATTACAAATTCTTAAAATATAAACACATGAAAATATATAATTCTTTACTTGCTGTCTTCTTAATCATTTTATCATCATGTGGGGAAGAAGAGCGCTTGACAGATGCTTCAGGGGTATTTGAAGCAACAGAAATAATTGTATCTGCTGAAGCGAATGGTAAAATATTAGCCTTCGATATCCAGGAAGGCGACAATCTAAAAAAAGATCAAATTGTTGGATTGGTTGACAGTACCCAATTGCATTTCAACAAGCTTCAACTTGCTGCGACTAAAATTACTGTACAGTCTAACAGACCTGACATCAGGGTGCAGATCGAAGCCACGGAAAGGGAAATTGCCCGGCAAGAGCACGAGAAAAAAAGAATTGAAAAGCTGCTTGCAGGCGATGTAGCTACCCAGAAGCAGATGGATGACATCAACGCGCAAATCCTGATTCTTAAAGCCAGGATGAAATCACAGAAGAGCAGCTTATCCAAAAGTGTCAATGCGGTCGATGCCCAAGGCAAAACCATTGATGTACAAATTGCACAGATAGAAGATCTGATTGAAAAGTGCAAGATAAAAAGTCCAATCGACGGCACTGTTTTAGTGAAATATGCCGAGCAGGGCGAGATGGCAGGAACCGGGAAAGCGCTATTTAAGATTGCCGATGTAGACAATATGTTCTTGCATGCATATGTAACTGCCGACCAATTGGCCAGGATAAAAGTTGGCCAGGAGGTGAAGGTACTAGCAGAATTTGGCGAGACTGAAAATCGTGAGTACAAAGGTAAAATAACGTGGATATCCAGTAAGTCTGAATTCACACCAAAAACCATTCAAACGCAAGACGAAAGAGCCAACCTGGTTTATGCGTTAAAAATTGCCGTAAAAAATGACAGCTATCTGAAGATTGGCATGTATGGCGGATTTAAAATGCTTGAAGAATGAATGCGGTTGAAGTAAAAAACCTGAAAAGAAGCTATGATAAAGTTGAGGCTTTGAAAGGCATTAGCTTTGAAGTGGCCCCCGGGGAAATCTTTGGGATCATCGGCCCTGATGGCGCCGGAAAAACAACGCTTTTCCGGATTCTTACCACATTACTATTTGCAGATTCCGGCACCGCTACGGTTGATGGCGATGATGTGGTAAAGGATTTTAAACGAATCAGACAAAAGGTTGGCTACATGCCGGGAAGGTTTTCGCTTTACCAGGATTTATCCGTGGAAGAAAACCTGACCATATTTGCTTCTATCTTTAAAACATCCATTAAGGAAAATTACCACTTGATCAAAGATATTTATCAACACATAGAACCTTTTAAAAAGAGACGAGCAGGAGCGCTTTCGGGAGGCATGAAGCAGAAACTGGCATTGAGCTGTGCCTTGATTCACAAGCCTGTCGTACTTTTTCTGGATGAACCTACTACGGGTGTCGACCCGGTATCCAGGAAAGAATTCTGGGATATGCTGGCCAAATTAAAAAAACAAGGCATCACCATTTTGGTTTCAACACCTTATATGGATGAAGCAAGTCTTTGCGATCGAATTGCCCTGATTCAGGAGGGGGAATTCCTGAAAATTGATACACCTTCAACTATCGTAAATCAATTTGAAAATACGCTTTGGTCTGTACGCAGCGGTGACATGTACCGGCTATTAAAGGACTTGCGCAGTCATGCCTATATCAACACATGTTTTGCTTTTGGTGATACGCATCATGTTACAATAAGGAAGCAAAGTTTGACTGAAAATGGAGGAGAGTTTGATCACAAAAACTTGTATCAATATCTTAAAGATAAAGAGCATGAAGAAATAGATATCAAGTCGATTACTGCTGGAATTGAGGATTGTTTCATGGAATTAGCCGGTTAATTAGAGTCTGTCCATAATGTCCGATCTCTGCGTTACGCTTGTTTCTTAAAAACTCATCCCGATAGCCATCGGGACTCCATTTTTAAGAAACTACGCAAGCCTTGATCTCGAACATTCTGAACAAACTCTTACTTTATAGACGGACTGTAATTAATGGTATATGAAAGTTATAGAAGCAGAACAGTTAACTAAGAAATTCGGCCGGTTTGTAGCTGTGGACGATATTACCTTTGAAGTAGAACAGGGAGAAATATTTGGATTCCTTGGCGCGAATGGCGCAGGAAAAACTACGGCTATGCGCATGCTGTGTGGCTTGAGCAAACCAACACTAGGCAAGGGTAGGGTTGCCGGATACGACATCGAAAAGCAATCGGAACAAGTGAAGGCAAACATAGGGTATATGAGTCAGAAATTTGCCTTGTATGATGATCTCAAAGTATGGGAGAACCTAAGATTGTATGGGGGGATTTACGGCGTCCCAAAAAAAGAAATTGATCCGAAAATCGATGCTGCTTTAAAGCAACTTGGCATTCAGGATGAGAAAAATACGATGGTAAAATCCTTGCCATTGGGCTGGAAACAAAAGCTGGCTTTTTCTGCAGCCATTTTTCATGAACCTAAGATTGTGTTCCTTGATGAGCCAACCGGAGGGGTAGACCCGGTAGCACGGCGACAGTTCTGGGAACTGATTTACGATGCTTCAGATCGGGGCATCACGGTTTTTGTTACGACACACTATATGGATGAGGCCGAATATTGCAACCGTGTTTCGATCATGGTAGATGGAAAGATTGAAGCGCTGGACAGTCCGAAAAATTTGCGCCGGCAATTCAAAGCAGAAAATATGGATCAGATTTTTCACCGCTTAGCGCGGAAGGCAACAAGAGGAAATAATTGATTATGAGACAGTTTTTAACATTTACCCGAAAGGAATTTTATCATATCTGGCGAGACAGATGGACGATGATTATGCTCTTAGCATTTCCTATAGTGATGATTATTCTATTTGGTTTTGGCATCACGACGGAAATTTCAAATAGCAAGATTGCCATTTACGATCCATCCAAAGATGTGGCAACGCAAAATATTATTACCAAACTGGAAACGAGTGAATATTTCACTCTTGAAGCGTATCTCGAAAGTCCGGATCAAATAGAAACCATATTTAAGGAAGGAAAAGTTGGGATGCTTGTCGTGTTCAGTGAGCGCTTTTATGAAAACTTAATTCATACCGGAGACGCCCAGGTGCTACTCATTGCAGATGGAACGGATCCTAATACAGCATCTACCCTAAGCACATATGCTTCCAGAATCATTATGATGTACCAGCAGGAGTTGTTGGGGATTGAAGGTATCCCTTTTCAAATAAATACGGAAGTAAAATTACTTTATAATCCAACCATGGAGGGAGCGTACAATATTGTGCCTGGGGTGATGGGCATGGTGCTCATGCTGGTTTGTGCCCTGATGACCTCTGTATCCATAGCAAAAGAAAAGGAACTGGGAACCATGGAAGTCATCCTGGTTTCGCCAATGCCTCCATTATTAATTGTACTTTCAAAAGTGGTACCATACTTCGTCATCTCGCTTATCAATTTTACCAATGTGTTACTGATTGCTGTCTTTCTTCTGAAGGTTCCTGTAGTTGGCAGTTTGTTTTCCCTCTATTTTGTTTCAATTATTTTCATTTTCGTAGCGCTTGCCCTTGGGCTGTTAATATCTTCGGTTACTGACAAACAACTTGTGGCTTTACTAATGTCAGCAATGGGTTTGATGATGCCGGTAGTTATGCTGTCCGGATTAATGTTCCCGATTGAGAATATGCCCATCGTGCTACAAGGATTTGCTCAGATCATCCCTGCAAAATGGTATATAGAAGCTATTAGGGACATCATGATCAAAGGGCTCGGTATTACAGATGTTCTAAAAGAGATAGCTGTCCTTTCGTTGATGGCTGTGGTACTTATCACCGCCAGTTTAAAGAAATTCAAAATCCGATTAGAATAGCCTGAAAAATTCAGGAGTTAATTATTGTAACTTATAATGAGTTAGAAACTAAGGCATTGACATACATATAGATGATAAAATTGAAACCTTCATTTTAAAGATTATGGATACATTTACTGAATATCAATGCCTTAAATACAAAATAGATTCATTCAAGAATTATATAGGATTGATATGTTAAGGTATTTATTAGAAAAAGAATTTAAGCAATTCAAAAGAAATCCTTTCTTACCTCGTTTGGTGATCATGTTTCCATTAATGGTTTTGTTGATATTTCCATTAGTTGCAAATTTTGAGGTGAGGAATGTCAAACTAAGCGTCATCGATCACGATAAAAGCTCGTATTCCAGAAGCCTCATTCAGAAGGTAAAGTCGTCAGGATATTTTAAAATTACGGATGTTTCAGAAACATATAAGGATGCTCTGGTTCATATTGAATCGAATGAATCGGATGTGATTCTGGAGATTCCAGCCAATTTTGAACGAACGCTTGTAAGGGAAATGAATGCAGATCTGATGATCTCTGCCAATGCGGTGAATGGAAATAAAGGAGGGCTGGGAACGGCATATTTAGTGAATATTGTGATGGATTTCAATGAGCATATCCGGACAGACTTAAGTAAAAATGTGAGTAAGTTTACGGCTCCTAAGCTTGAAATTATTCCATTGTACCGGTATAATCCGGGTCTTTTATACGAAATGTACATGGTTCCTGCCCTGATGGTTATGGTGATGGCGATGATTTGTGGCTTTTTACCTGCCTTAAATATTGTGAGTGAAAAGGAAAACGGCACAATCGAGCAAATGAATGTGACGCCTGTCAAAAAGTTTACCTTTATCCTTGCCAAGCTCATCCCTTATTGGATTATCGGATATATTGCCTTGACCATTTGCATAGGGGTTGCCTATTTTGTTTGGGACCTGATACCGGCAGGTTTTCTGGGAACACTGTACATCTTCGTTACTATTTTTATCCTTGCAATTTCCGGTTTTGGGCTGGTGATATCCAACTATGCTATTACGGTGCAACAGGCCATGTTCATGATGTTTTTCTTTGTGCTGACCTTCATTTTTATGAGCGGTCTCTACACACCCATCGATAATATGCCGGCGTGGGCTCAAATGCTTAGTAATTTCAGCCCTTTAAAATACCTTATTGAGGTGTTGCGCATGATATTTTTGAAAGGAAGCAGCTTCAACGAATTACTACCTCAATTTATCGCATTGAGCATTTTTGCGATTTTTTTCAATGGATGGGCGATTATAAGTTATCACAAAAGCAGCTAAGGAACAATGACCAAGAATTGTATAAAGCACTAATTTATACTAGTTTCACCCGTATGAACAAATCTATACTTATCGGGGTGATATTCTTTCTATTTTTCACTTGTAAAAATGTTTTTGCCCAACCAAATCCTGTTAAATCAAATGGCAAATTTATTCGCCATACAGTTGCATTCAAGTTGAAGTATGCCAAAGGTTCTCCTGAAGAAAAAGAATTTCTGAATGAAATTAGAAAACTGGCTGAAATTTCAGTGGTACACAAGTTTGAATGCTTGAGGCAAACCAGCAGGAAAAAGAATTTTGACTATGGCGTATCAATGGAGTTTGATACGATGGAAGCGTACGAAGAATACAATCAACATCCTGATCACCTAGCTTTTGTAGAGACTTTCTGGGTAAAATACGTGGAGGATTTTCTTGTGATTGATTACGAACCATTTGAATAATTGCCACAGAATTTTTTTTCTATGCCAACTGAACTAAACAAATATTTGGTAATTCAAATGGCCAATAGCCCTTTATCCACCAGACATTGGAAAATTATCCTCTAGCTCCTGGATTACAGATGAACTGAAATGATATACTTCCCTGAGGGCAATTCAATCGTGCCATAATTTTTCTCACTTCTATTTGCTGTAAATGAACTACCACTGCTATTTTCTAGAAAAGTTATTTTTTGTTGTGTACTCATTGGCAGTTTCACTGTTGCCATACTACCTTTTGGTATCGTAATTTCAAATACCTGTTTATGGTTTCCATCATTTCTCCAGTTTGATACGATTTCACCCTTTGGTGAATGATAAGAAACGGATACATGAGACAGCCCTTCGGGCAAGGAAGGATTGATCATAAATTTTTCAAATCCCGGATAATCCGGATTGGGCCTTATCCCCCCCAACCATCTGTAAAACCATTCGGAAACCGACCCAAACATAGGATGGCAATTAGAATAGGTATTATCGCTTTCCTTCCAGGTTTCCCACAGAGTTGTAGCTCCCCGATCGATCATATGTCCCCAGCCAGGATAATCTGTACTAGCTACAATATCGTAAACAGCCTCAGTATTCCCGGTTTTTGATAGCGTTTCAAGCATATATTTAGTGCCAAAAATACCCGTATTAAAATGACCATTTGGTTCTGTGGATAAAGATGCTAGCAATGAATCTACTGCCATGTCCATCTCTTTCTCCGGTATGATATCGTGATACAGCAAGGTAGCGAATAAGGTTTGTCTGCTTATTGGATCAGCCACCGGTGACCTCCAGAATTTATCCAACATAATTTTACTAAGCTTGTTCGCGAGTTTTTCAAAATGCTTTTCATGCTCAATATCACCCATATAGGAAGCAAATTTTTTCATGATCCGGGCACATTGAAGGTAATGACCGGTTCCTGTGAGCTCAACCGGAACCGGCTCAAGCGATTCATGATCACTCAATCCTTCCTCCACGATTCCATTCGGATGTATTCGTGCTGCTTTTTCCATCCATTCCAAATCCATATGGTACAATTCCTTTATGATGGCCGTGTCATTATAATAAAGAAAAAGAGCATACTGTGTCGTCAGAAATGCGGATTCCCAACTTATGCCACAGTATTTTATGCCTACATATGGAGCCGTATCAATAAATACTGAATCATTCATGGCGTCGACCCAATCGTAAATTGTTTTCCGGTAGAAATCCTGCATATCATAATTATAAATAAATGCTTCACTGGTAGCATTAAGATCTCCTCCATATCCAAATTTTTCACGGGCCGGGCAGTCGGACTGAACACTTATCAGGTTGGCAAGAAACGTTCTTTCTGTGGCGCTTTGTATTGAATTGATCAATTCAGACGAACTGGTAAAGCTGCTATTGCGCTCCACATTTGTATGTAAAGAGATTCCTTCTATATCAGAAATATTTGGTTTTTCATCCAATCCTGCAATTTCCATATATCGATAGGTATGAAAGGTAAACTCAGGGCGGTACCATACGTCTGTCTTATTACCGAAAATATAGCTATCCGTTTGCCAGGCAATGGCAGGGGCGCCAGGGCCTCCGTTTGCATGTTTTATCTGGCCTGCCACGGTGGTCATCGGATTAAGTTCCCCGTTGTCGTAGATCCTTTCCCCAAAGCGAAACGTAACCGTATCCCCTGATTCACCTCTAAGATGAATTCGGTAGTTACCTGTAAAATTTACCCCCATATCCACCACATAGTTTCCGTTATTTACGGAAGAAATAGAAATTGGAATTTTACTGTCCGTATGTTGAATTGGAGGGAAAAATGTCGCGTGGAGCATGCCGCCTGGGCCTTCATTTTCTATTGCTGTTCGCCACAAACTATCGTCAAAACCAATAGTTTCCCATCCTATAACTTCATCTCTTGCATCATAGACTTCTCCCAGATAGACATTATTTTTTTTGATAGGGCCATAAGCGTATTTCCAGGAATGATCTGTGGCAAGCTCTTCCGTTTGTCCATCAGTATATTCCAATTTTAGCCTGGCAATGAAGACAGGGTTCCCAGTAGGAACCACTTTTCTTATATTGCGTCTCCCCCAAAATGTCATAGGGAGTAGATTGTAGAATCCATTCCCAAGGGTGATTCCCAGGCAATTTTCACCTTGTGAAAGCTCATCGCTAAGGTCATATTCGGCATAGTATATCCTTTTTTCAAAATTTGTCCAGGCAGGATCGAGATAATTCTTCCCTATTCTTTCCCCATTAAGCGATGCATGGTAGTACCCTGCTGCCGTGATATATAAAATTGCTGAACGAATATTTTTTTTTACAGTAAACTCTTTTCGAAAAATGGGTGTGGGATTTTCACCATACAGGAGCGAATCAACAATAGGTGTATTTTCCGGTGCCCCTATCCATATAGCATTTGCTAAATCTGCATTTTTTATACGGGCTGAATCGTCTTTTGTGCTAAAATTACACCCGGAAAATATCAGACCTAACATAAGCTGGATGAGAAGTGAAGTATAATTCCTTCGTTTTAAAATATATTTTATAGCATCTTCCATTTTATTTTTTTTTAAGGATCCGTGTGTATGGCATACCGGAGAATGGTCCGAGAACTTTACACATAATTATATAATTTATTGTATTTAGCAATATAATTTATAAAATATCCATTTTGAAGATAAGATCCACCTGCCGGTGAGGGCAATGTCAATAAGTTAAGGATCTATGGACCGTGCCATGGTTTGTGCCCGCCTACGGTAGGCACAGACCGAGGCGCATGAACGTATTAATTTCTTAATTTATTGACATTAGCCGGTGAGGCAGGTTATTGACATTTAGTAAAACGATCCAAATGGCCTAATAAATTTTATTTTCAAACAATAAACTCTACTCGGATGTTAATTTGCTTATTGTGGCAGGTTAGAAAAAAATGAAAATATCGTTATAATAATCATTTTTAATTAAGGCGTATTTTCTTATCGACACTACTTACTTGATCATATTAGTAAATCTAAGGCTATAAATGATAAAGGATTATAATATATATGTGGGTTTATGGAAAGCATTGAACTAAGCTATGAAGAAAAGTGTAAATGTAGTAATGATCGATTTTGTTCCTTTGTGGAAAGCAATGAAGCCTTTTCAGCAAAAGAAATAAAGTATCTTCAGGCAACGATACTCAACAAACAATTATCATTGGTGCTATATGTCAGTACCATGTTGGCAAGTTGGAGTATGATTGCCAGTTGGGTAGATGCCGTAATATTGCCTTTTATCATCATCTATGCAATAGCACTCCCTGGGGCTCACTATTATCCTTTGCTATTTCCTGTAGCATTCGCGATCGTCAATGCAGTTTTTAAATTTATATTTATTCGCAAGAGGTTGGGTAGCGTGATTTCCATCAGGGACAATTTTTTAGCAGTAGTGCCTTATATCGGCGCTGCATTTTTATTAAAGAGTTGGTTTATTGGCGATCCGCTTTTACGTAATGCCAGCTTGACATTCCTCGCTCATCAGAAAAAGCTGATCATTCAGAAGGTGGTGAATTTTTTTAGAGGAAAACGTTAACTCCCTTTTGAAGAAAATTCAATTTTATTTATAATAAGAAAGGGAAGTGATGTCAATTTGCCCACATTTAAGGTTAACATCTGTGCCTTAGCACTGCTCCTCATCTGAGCATAGATTAAAGTTAGCGGCCCGACGACTACATCGGTAAATGAAACGCATCCTTTTCCAGAGGGTGTTCCGGGTAATTTTGGGTTGCGGGAAATCTATGGGTAGTGGCTAGTGTGTTAATTACTAAATTCATTCACTATTTTCGCCCCATTTTTCCTTTCTACTTCGTTAAAATTTTCGACCATAGCGTTGCTATGCTATCAAATTTTGCCTCGTATAAAGAAAAAATTGAATCAAAAATTTAGTAAACCAATTTAATAATTAGCACACTGGAGGTTTTTGAATATCAAAAACTAGAAATAGGTATATTTACTTTTATGCAAAGGTAAATATACCTATATTTGGGTGTGGGAGAAAAAAAGATATATCAGCAGTTAGAAATACCAGCCTTTGTTTCAGAGCCTGAGATGCTTTATGCAGTCAGGCAAAACAAAATTACCTCTGAACAAATTTATAATCTTAAAACACTATCCGGGTTAAAGGATGAGCTACTATCCTTTTCACTTAATCTGAATATCAAAACTTTCAGAAATTATAAGGTAAAGTTATTGCCCATGAAGCCATATCTGCAAGAGCATGTATTCGCATTGCTTTCGCTCTTTAATCATGGAATTGATATCTTTGGCACATCTGATCAGTTTGGCGAATGGCTGCAAAAACCTAATCACTTTTTTGACAACGACTCACCAATGAATTTTTTGAATACCATCAGTGGTATAAAATACACAGACGATCGATTGATTGCCATGGAATATGGTGATAATGTATGATTGTTTACAGACTTGCATTGGAAAAATACGCGTCTTCCTTATTCAGCTCCGGAACTGCGAATCGCTGGAACAGAAACGGTCAACACGTAATTTATTGTGCTGAAAATATTTCTTTGTGTGCATTAGAATTACTTGCACATACAAACGGAGTAAGACCTGTCGGTAAGTTTAGCCTCATGCGAATAGAAATTGCAGAACCAGTCCTGCCTCATGTCGTAGAATTGGCCAATTTACCTGAACATTGGCATCATTTGTCAGCTTATGCTTATACTCAGAAGTTGGGTAGCGATTGGTACGATTCCCGGAAATCACTTTGTATGAGGGTTCCATCTGTTATCGTACCTTCAGAGCGAAATTACGTCATCAATACCGTCCATAACGATTTTATTGACAAGGTGCGACTGGTTGATACTCAAGATTTTTTTTGGGATAACCGGTTCCCAAGTAGTTAATGTTTAGTGTTTGGCTGTTTTATAGTGAGTGAAATAAGATATTCTATGTGTGATTTTAGGTCTATGTTGCGCCAGGGATGGAGCGGTCTGTTTGAGCCCGAAATAGGTTTGTGGGGAGCAGGCGAGTAGCGACAGCCCGTCCGTGCGCCCAATTATTCTTATTCCTCCTGCATTTTCCACCAAGCCATGAAACATTAAAACAATATCCTGTACTGCGGAATGATCAGTAATCCCAGTTGATACTGCGTGTCGATATTTTCCGTTTGTGGATTATAGTATTCATCATAGATATTCTGGTTGTTAAAAACATTTTGCATATCGATGAGCCATTCCTGAGAGATACGTTTCATATCCAGGCGGTAGCCTATTTTAAAATCAGTGCGAAAATAATTATCAAACCGTTGAGAATAGGCCAGATCATCCATATATACGGCTTCGCCGGCCAGCCTTGATGCATCAAGATCAATTGGCGTTGTGTATCGGCCACCGGATGAGGTCAGCTTAATATCAGCGGCCAAAACACTGGCCTTGCCAATCTTAAATTCTTTTCCTCCCAACAGGTTTACAATATATTTATTGTTAAATGCCGTATTACGCCAAACCTCATCACTACCCTGATATCTGGATTGGAAGAGTGAAGTCGTAAATAGAAAATAATATGATTTAGAAAAATACTTTTCAAGGGTTAACTCAATACCATAATTTTTTCCTAAACCATTATTTACCAAATATGGCTCGATTACATTGCCATAACTCGTACCAAAATTTAGCAAAGAATACGAACTTGATTGCGATTCTACAGGGGCATCAAAAATGTGTTGATAATAACCCGCAACTTTAAGTAGGAGGTTTTGGGATAAATTTTTGTTGTACTCGGCGGTGAAATGATGGCTTCTGGTAAAGTTGAGGCCCTTATTGGTTTCGGTTGGCGCCTTGCGAAATCTAAAACTGTACACGTTGATTGGCTGCATTTGACTATGCAATCCATAACCTGCACTAATTGTTGCATTATTATTTGTAGTAATTGATATTCCTAATCTTGGTTCGAAAGCCTGACTACTATTCAACGCCAAATTTGTATAATGTAATCCGGTAACTAATTTAAGCTGAGCTGTTAATTTCCATTGATATAATCCATAAACCTGGGTAAGCCAGGTAGTATTATTCACATCAGAAAACTTAAACCAATTGCCGGAACCGGTCAATAGACTGTCTTGAAAATTACCGTGAATATTATCGAGCATTGCGCCTATGGTAATTTTATGCTGAGCAGAAAGTTTTGAATTCAGGCTTGAATGCATAGAATACTTATTGACCAACTGGTTGGTCCTGATATCATCCTGCTCAATATTGGGTGGATTATTATGAACTGAATCGATAATTACCTTGGTATATTGTTGGCTTGCGGCTATGGTAGTGGAGATGTTCGTTTTTGAGTTGAAAAAGTACTGATGCCTTAAGCCAACAACGCCAATTCCTGCCTTGTTCTTTAAGTCAGCTGTTGTGTAAAGAGAGCCTTGCTCATCGTTTTCAGATGAAGACTCGAAATGAATATCACTGCTGCCACCCATGCCAAAAAGCTTAAAACTGCCAATCTTTTGGGTTGGAAGATCAATGGCAAATGTGATATCCTGATATTCAGGAACAGCTGTACCGGTGCCAAACTCAACCCCTAATGCTTTAAATACCCCTAATGTGGAAAACCTGTAGTTGACAATATATGAAGCGTGGGTAAGCTTAGAAAGCGGCCCTTCAGCTCCTAATTCAAAACCGTTAAAGCCAATTTGTCCCATGTATTCACCTTTAAAGCCATTACCTTTTCTAAGCTGCAAATCAAAAACGCCGGATACCGAATTGCCATAATCGGCCGGAAAAGCAGAGGTGAAGAAATCTGAGTTTGATAGGTTATTGTTGTTCAGGATACCTACCGGCCCTCCGGTAGTTCCAAAAGCATTAAAGTGATTTGGGCTGGGAATATCAATCCCTTCAAGCCTCCACAACAGGCTTGAGGGTGAATTGCCGCGAATGATAATATCATTTCTGGCGTCATCGGCATTGGCAACTCCGGCATAGTTAGAGGCCATCCTGGCTATATCATTTCGGCTGCCTGCATAACGCCTGGTTTCCTGCACATCGAAAGCCCTCGTTGCTACTAGGGCAGCGTCATTATTTAATATTGTAGGATCCCTTTTTGCGATAATAACTATTTCATCCATAGAAGTAACTTCTTCTTCCAGGGTAATATTTAAGAACAGTTCTTTACCGCGTTCAAGCAATTGATTATATAAAACAATTTCCTTATAACCAATGAATGTATATTTCAAACTCACCCGGCCTACCAGGACATCAGTAAGCAAATAATTACCATCTAAATCTGTTGTAGTTCCTTTAATTGGATCGGATCCTATAAGAACAATATTCACCCCGACAATAGGATAACCTGAATCAAGATCAGTTACCTTGCCACGGATAGACTGGTTTTGAGCTAAAAGCATTTTTGTGCAAGCAATCATGATCAGAAGAAGTAGAAATTTTTTTGAGTTCATGACTTTTAAAATCCATATGTAAATTACAAGGACAATTCTACAATCAATATTTATATCATGCTAATTTTAGTGTCCATTGGGAAAGGTTTGTGAAGATTGGAAATGTAACAAATTGAAAAGGCAGTTTTGGGATGAATGGGATAAATGGGATTAATAATACAAAGTAAAAACTATCGATCGAAATTTCAACTTTAGGGGTAGTCGGGCGTGAAAGATTTTACTGCTTACTATGATTGTACAAGTTTAAAATTTATGGTTCTATGTGAATTATAGTGGGTAATCATTAATCGTCGATGATCTTAAATTTTATACATTGACTTTTCTGTTTTAAATCGTCTTTGTCCTCAAGCCCCCGAAATAAATTCGGGGCAGGCTATCCGGGCTTTTACTTTCTGTCTTGAAACAGAAAGTAAACAAAGAATTCAAGGCTGCATAAAAATCCCTAAAAATTGACTTTAAAAGCTAATCCCGATAGAATCGGGAGAAACTCACCCAACCGCA
>SDBV01005865.1_pt1 | contig 17204 bp, 12 predicted proteins | sample 2277081 | NCBI WGS metagenome assembly SDBV01 (sample SAMN10402039, study PRJNA504765) | marine sediment metagenome | isolation source: marine sediment core GS10_PC15, 223 cmbsf | place: Arctic Ocean: Southern Knipovich Ridge | collected 2010 | reverse complement strand
GTAAGTGGACAAAAATGAAAAAATAATATAAAGGAGAGAACCGATGGCACGACCAGTAACATTATTTACGGGACAATGGGCTGACCTGCCCTTAAAAGAATTGGCAAAGATGGCAGCGGGGTTCGGATACGACGGCCTGGAGCTTGCATGCTGGGGCGACCACATGGAAGTTGACAAAGCTGCTGTCGATAAGGATTACTGCAAACAGCAAAAAGCGATCCTCGAAGCCAACGGCCTGCAGCTTTTTGCGATAAGCAGTCACCTTGCAGGTCAGTTGGTTTGCGATCTTAACGACGACCGCTCGGATGGGTTCGCTCCTGCCGATTGTGCCGGCGACCCGGAAAAGAAAAGAGCATGGGCAGTTGAGACGATGAAAAACACCGCACGGGCGGCTAAGAACCTTGGCATTAAAGTCGTCAACGGTTTTACCGGTTCTTCCATATGGCATTACCTGTACAGTTTCCCGCCGGTAACAGATGCTATGATCGACGAGGGATTTGCATATTTTGCAAAGATGTGGAACCCGATCCTCGACGAGTTCGATAAATGCGGCGTAAAGTTCGCTCTTGAGGTTCACCCTACAGAGATAGCTTTTGACACTATCACCGCACGAAGGGCGCTGGATGCTGTCGATAACAGGGAAGCTTTCGGTTTTAATTTCGACCCGAGCCACCTTCTCTGGCAGATGGTCGATCCGGCTATGTTCGTCAAAGAATTCGCAGACAGAATATATCACGTACACATGAAAGACGCAGCCCTTCAGCTTGACGGCAGGACAGGCATCCTCGCATCGCACCTTAACTTTGGTCAGCAGGATCGTGGATGGGACTTCCGTTCGCTGGGTCACGGCGATGTCAACTTTGAAGAGATCATCAGAGCTCTGAACCACGCAGGGTACACCGGTCCGCTCTCGGTCGAATGGGAAGATTGCGGAATGGAACGCGAGCATGGAGCACTAGAGGCGTGCGAGTTCGTTAAGAATGTAGATTTTTCGCCGTCGAATGTTGCGTTTGACGCTGCCTTTGACGAAGAGAACAGATAATTATTAAAGAGGATGACAAATGGCACATAAAAATGTAAACAGGCGTCAATTTTTAAAGGGTGCAGCAGCGGCTGTCGGCTTTCCGTATATAGTTTCATCGGCTGCCCTTGGTAAAGCCGGGACGGTCGCCCCGAGTAATCGGATCGCTATGGGCTGTGTAGGACTGGGCTGGCAGGGACCGGGCAATATGAACAACTTTTTGGGTCAGGATGACTGCAAGGTCGTAGCTGTTTGTGACATTGACAAAAACCATCTCAACAAAAGCGAAAATACGGTCAACCGAAGGTACGGCAACAAGGACTGTACTACATACCATGATTATCGCCAGCTGATGGCTCGCGATGATATTGACGCTGTTATGCTCGCGGTGCCTGATCACTGGCATAGCCTTATCGCTATCGAAGCTGCACGTAACGGCAAAGACATCTACGGCGAAAAACCGCTTGCCCATACCGTCGAAGAGGGCAGGGCAATATGCAACGCTGTCAAAAAGTACGGCGTCGTTTGGCAGACCGGTTCGTGGCAGAGATCACAGGGCAATTTCCGTCAGGGTGCCGAGATAGCAAGAAACGGATGGCTTGGCAAATTGCATACTATCGAAGTAGGTTTGCCGTCGGGAGTTTATGCCAGACAAGATGAAACTTTCCAGGACCCACCCGCTGGTTTTGATTATGACAGGTGGTTAGGTCCTGCACCTTATGCTCCGTATGCTCCGGCACGATGTCATAAAAACTGGAGATGGCACTTAGATTACGGCGGCGGGCAAATGACGGACTGGATCGGTCACCACGGCGACATCGCCCACTGGGGCATGGGGACAGAGTACACCGCGCCTATCGAAATTGATGGTAAAGGCGAATATCTGGTTGAAGGATTGTGGAACGTAGCGACGAAATACCGCGTTAATACAAAATATGCTAACGGTATGAAGATGATAATCTCCGGCGGACACAGCGGTATCAGAGGCGGTACCAAATGGATCGGTTCCGATGGTTGGGTGTGGGTAGACCGCGGCGGTAAGATCGAAGCAAGTAACCCCGATCTGCTAAGGCAGAAAACAGGGCCTGATGACATCCATCTGTTTAAGTCACCCGGACATTTCCGTAACTTCCTGGATTGCGTTAAGACACGATCCGATACCATTACACCTGTTGAGGTGGCGCATCATTCGGTCATGCCGGGCCAGTTAGGGCAGATAGCCATGCTTACCGGAAGAAAGCTGAAGTTCGATCCGAAAACAGAAAAAATTATCGGTGACCCCGTCGCATCTCGTATGCTCGGCAAAACAATGAGGGCTCCATGGCAGTACTAAGAATCCGGAGTTGATATTAATAAGGTACAGGAGAAGATAATGAAGTTACGAATAATCGTTTTATCGTTGTTGGTTGTTTTTTTTGTCGGTTTGTCGGGATGTGACGAGTCTGCGCGAAGCGGTTCTGCAATAACACCGCCGCCTTTAAACGCACTGATCGTTACCGGACAGTGCAACCGGGCACACGACTGGACCAAGACGTCGCCTGTTTTTAAGATTTTGCTCGAGCAGACCGGACTGTTCGCTGTCGATGTTGCGACAAGCCCGGCCAAGGGGCAGGACATGTCATCGTACAAGCCGGACTTTGCCGCATACGATGTCGTTGTGCTGGATTACGATGGCGATGAATGGCCGCAACAGACGAAAGATAATTTTGTTGAGTACGTAAAAAACGGCGGCGGAGTTGTTCTTGTACACGCATCGAACAATTCTTTCCCAAAATGGAAAGAGTATAACGAAATAATCGGTCTTGGCGGATGGGGAGGAAGGAACCAGAGATCAGGGCCAATGGTCAGATACAGAGATGGTAAAATAGTACTCGATTTTTCGCCGGGCAGAGCGGGCAGTCATGGGCCGCCTACCCCGTATCAGGTTGTCACCCGTGCCGAGAATCCCATTCTTAACGATCTGCCTGAAAAGTGGATGCATGCAAAAGATGAACTTTACTGCAACCTTCGGGGCCCGGCAAAAAATCTTACGGTTCTGTCAACCGCATATGCCGACCCTGCAAACAAGGGCACCGGCGAACATGAACCGGTCCTGTTTACTATTAAATACGGAAAGGGCAGGGTCTTTCACAATATAATGGGGCATGTCAGGGGCAATTTCATAAGCTCCGTCGAGTGTGTCGGTTTTATTACAACTTTCCAAAGAGGGGCCGAGTGGGCAGCGACCGGCGAAGTTACGCAGCAAGTACCCGTTGACTTCCCAACTGCCGATAAGGTCATGTCAAGAAGAAAGCTTAAAGTTCCAAACATCGATAGAATGCTTGCCGATCTGGCCGGTTACAAATACCAGGACTCGCGCGAGACGCTGGCTGAGGTTGACAGCTTTACAAATTTGTTTGCCCATAATACTGAAATGTTAGCACACCTCGAACAGAAATTCATCGATTATCTAAACTCCGATGCAACGCTTGACAGCAAGCAGTTCATTTGCAAAAAGCTCGCACTTATCGGCACAAAGGCTTCGGTAAAGACGCTTGGCAAAATGCTGACAAAGCAGGAAACTTCGGACATGGCACTGATGGCGATCGAACAGATCGACGATCCGTCTGTCGATGAGCTGTTAGTGAGATCGGTCAAAAAAACTTCCGGAAATATCCAGGCAGGGATCATAAATACCATCGGAAAACGCAAAGATGCAAAAGCCGTTAAAGTCCTCTCTCGGTTAGTCAATTCCAACGATGCTCAGGTACAGGCCTCCGCTATTACGGCTCTCGGCAAGATCGCAGACTCCAAAGCATTAGGCGTACTCGAAAAGAACGTTGGGGCACTTACCGGCGGGGCACAGATGTTGGCTTATGATTCGTATCTGAAATGCGTCGATAAAATAGCGAAAACAGAAATATCCAAAGCATTTGGATTATACGAGAAGATTTATAACAGCGACGCTCCATCGACCGCACGCGTTGTGGCTTTAAACGGAATGCTTAGTACTGCACGCGGTGGTCGCGCTAAGATCATTATAGAGGCTTTAAAACAGGATGATCGCAGGATAAACTCGACAGCCGCTTTGCTTGTCACGCAGTTGAAGGATCCCAGGCAACTGATTGATATTGCTAGCGCAATGGGTAAGCTTTCGTCAGCCGGTCAGGTGCAGCTCATCACAGCACTTGCAGCGACCGGCCAGAAAGCAGTTTTCAGACAGGTACAAGCATTTGTCATCAGTGACGATGAGCAAGTCAGTCTCGCAGCGATAAAAGCTCTCGGCGTTCTCGGCAACGAATCCGCCGTACAGATGCTCGTCGACATCGCGGCCATTTCAAAAGGCGAAAAGAGGCAGGTCCTTCGTGAAAGTCTTTACAGGCTAAAAGGGCCAAACGTGGACCAGGGGATCCTTGCTGCTATTGCTGCATCCGAGCCAAAGGCAAAGATAGAACTGATCAAAGCAGTAAGTAATAGAAAGATCGCCAATAGCGAAGACACACTCTTCCAGGTCGCCAAGGGCGATGACGCAAAAGTCAGTGTCGAAGCCATGAAGGCTCTAAAAGTGATAGCAGGGACTGAGAGTATTGAAAAAGTTATCGACGTTCTGCTCACTGCCAAGGATTCTGCCGTTCAAAAAGAAGCTCAAAGGACTCTTGTCGCTCTATCGTCAAAGAACCCCGTAAAGCAGGGCAGTTCGGTTCCGATAGTTGCTGCGATCAACACAGCGACGACTTCCGAAGCCAAGACACTTCTTGTCCAGGCACTCGGAAAGGTCGGTGACGATGACAGCCTTGAAATTCTTTACGCATCACTTCAAAGCGAAAATGGAAAACTTGTCCGTGCCGCTGTCAATGCTCTTTCGGGCTGGCCCAATTCAAAGCCTGCCGAAAAGCTTCTTGACGCAGCAGCCAAAAGCGAAGATCAAAAGATCCGAGCCCTTGCGCTCAGAGGGCTTGTCAAAGTTGTCGGTTCCGACAGCGATCGCAATGTAAATGAGGTCGCCGATCTTTATAAAAAGGCTGTCGAACTTGCAGCCAGTGACGATGAAAAGAAAATGGTCATTTCGGGTCTTTCCGAAGTTCGCTCTTCGGTTGCTTTACGAATGACGGCTTCTTTTCTTAAGGATCCTGCACTTAAGCAGGAGGCCCAGTTCGCTTCCTTAAAGATCGCCTCAGATGTCGCAGCCAAGAACCCGCAACTGACCAAAAGTGTTATGAATAAGATCATTGCCGGCACCGATAACAGCGCTGTTAAAGACAATGCAAAAATAATATTGGATAAAATATCGGCGTTCGCTGATTATATTGTAACATGGAAGATGTCAGGGCCCTATATGATCGAGGGTGTTGGCGGCCAAGAGCTGTTCGGTATAACATTGGCTCCTGAAGAAGATGGATCGTTGGTCGAGTGGCACGATCTTATCAATAAACCCGATGCCAAAAGACCGTACATTATCGATCTCGGCAAAATGATCGGCGGAGACAACAGGGTCGTGTATGCTAAGACGAATGTTTACTCACCTGTGGCCCAAAAGACAGTCCTTGAGCTTGGCAGTGACGACGGAGTAAAGGTCTGGGTTAATGACGCTCTTGTTCATGCTAACAATGCGACAAGGCCGGTTACTCCAGGCAGTGATAAGACAGAAGTTGACCTCATAGAAGGCAGCAATACACTGCTTGTTAAATCTGTTCAGGTGGGAGGAAACTGGGGTTTTTGTGTGAGGTTCCGCACGGCTGACGGAGAGGTTGTCGAAGGTTTGAAAGTGGGCTTTGAATTTAAAGAAGAAGCCGATCCTGTAGAAAAAGTCGAGCCTGCAGAGAGCGATGCTATTTAAGATTAAATTTGTTAATAGGGTGTTTTGTTTAGGGAAAAAAGTATGAATAAGCAGATCAAAAAAAATAATGATAAAAAGGTAAATCGAAGAGATTTTATCAAGACCGCTGCTGTTACTACTGCTGCGGGTCTTAGCTTTGCTGCGGGCTGTTCGAGCAAGGACGGTTTTTCGATCGTCCCTCGTCACGTACTTGGCGGTAAAGGATTTGTTCCACCAAGCGAAAAGGTTAACATTGCCGGCATCGGCGTAGGCGGAAAGGGTAAAGGCAACCTTGCAAGCCTGGGAAAGATCGGCAAGGTCTCGAAATATGTGTACAAATCGTTCGATGAAAACATCTCGCCGGTTAACATTGTTGCACTCTGCGATGTCGATCACAAGTACGCGGCTGGTACCTATAAGCTTTTCCCGAGAGCAAAGGTATACGGCGATTATCGCGAGATGCTCGACAAGCAAAAAGATATAGACGCTGTTGTAGTTGCAACTCCCGATCACACTCACGCGGTTATCGCATTAAAGGCGATCAATATGGGCAAGCATGTTTATGTTCAAAAACCTTTGACCTATACCGTTAAAGAAGCCCGCGTGCTCACAGAAGCCGCCCGTAAAATGGGCGTCGCAACTCAGATGGGTAACCAGGGACATTCAAACGAAGGTACACGTTTGATATGTGAATGGATATGGGACGGAGCTATCGGCGACGTTACCGAAGTTGACATGTGGACCGACAGACCCATCTGGATGCAGGGTATTAACGGTCCGACCGAAACTCCTCCAGTCCCCGAAGGTCTTAACTGGGATATGTGGTTAGGACCGGCTCCTACGAGAGCATACAACCCAGCCTACCACCCAAAGTTCTGGAGAGGTTACTGGGATTTCGGCACGGGTGCTCTTGGCGATATGGCATGCCATGTCATGGACCCTGTCTTCTGGGCACTTAAGCTTAAGTACCCGACAAGCTTCGAGGCGAGCTTTGCACGTCAAAGGGCCATCAGACCAGGCGAGAGATGGGCGGACATTGTCTACGACAGCGATATGTATCCGATCGCAAGCAAGATACATTACGAGTTCCCGGCAAGGGGATCGATGCCCGCGATAAAGGCAACGTGGTACGATGGCGGACTGGTTCCCAAACGTCCCGAGGCACTCGAAACCAGAAGACGCATGGGCGACGGAAGCAACGGCGTACTCTTCCACGGAACAAAAGGAACCATAATGTGCGGTTGTTATGGAGAAGGCCCAAGGCTCATTCCAGAAACTGCAATGAAAGCATACCAGCGACCCGCAAAGACGATCGAAAGGATCCCCGACAGCCACGAACTGGACTGGCTAAGGGCATGCAAGGGCGGACCAAAAGCATGTTCCAATTTCGATTACTCAGGACCGCTTGCAGAGATGGTAGTCGCCGGAAATCTTGCTATGAGATTTCCCGGAAGGAAACTAATGTGGGATGGCGACAACATGAAAGTTACCAACCATGACGAAGCCAACGAATTCGTGCATAGAAAATATCGAAAAGGATGGACACTTTAGTATAAGTCAATGTGTTTTTTAAAAGGTGTAATAATGAAAGACAAAAAAACGAATATCTCAAGACGTAAATTCATTAGAGGTGCAGCCGTAACCGCTGCGGGCTTAAGCTTTGCCGCAGGCTGTTCAAACAAGGACGCATTTACTATCGTCCCTTCCCATGTATTAGGCGGGGCAAAGCATCTCGCGCCGAGTGATAGATTAAATATCGCAGGTATCGGAGTCGGCGGTATGGGTAGAAACAATATCAGGGCAATGGCCGAAAAAGGTGATAATATCGTTGCACTATGCGATGTCGATTATGTAAAAGCGGCCAGGATCTTTGAGCGGTTTCCGGAAGCAAAGAAGTATCGCGATTTCCGGGTTATGCTTGATAAGCAAAAGGACATTGACGCCGTTCTGGTGGCAACACCCGACCACACCCATGCCGTCGCTGCGCTAAAGGCGATCAACATGGGCAAGCACGTTTATGTTCAAAAGCCGCTCACCTATACCGTAAAGGAAGCCCGCATGCTCACAGAAGCTGCCCGTAAAATGGGCGTTGCAACGCAGATGGGCAACCAGGCGCATTCCGGAGAGGGCATCAGGCTTGTTCGTGAATGGATTCAGGCAGGTGCCATCGGCGACGTAACAGAGGTACACGTTTGGACCAAGAGACCCGTTTGGCCACAGGGAAGCGACATGAAAAGACCCACAGAAACACCACCGATACCCGATACGCTAAGCTGGGACCTGTGGCTCGGACCTGCTCCGTACAGACCGTATAACCCCGTCTATCTGCCGTTTAAATGGAGGGCGTGGAGGGACTTTGGAACCGGTGCATTAGGCGACATGGCCTGTCATTACATGGATCCTGCCTTTATGGCACTTGATCTTAAATACCCCGATTCCGTACAGGCCAGCATTTCAACGTTTACAAAGGACTGGGAGATAATTGACGAAGGCGAGGTCTTCCCGCGTTCTTCTATGGTACGCTACGTTTTCCCTGCTCGCGGAACTATGCCGAAAGTTAAATTTAACTGGTACGATGGCGGAATGAAGCCGGAGATACCGGAGGCCTTTGAAGAAAGAAGACGTATGCCGGACGAAGGTAATTTCTTCATCGGCTCAAAGGGCATGATAATGTGCAGCGGTAACGGAGGCAATCCAAGGATCGTCCCCGAAACGGCTATGAAGGCTTTCGAGCGCCCGCCAAAAACAATACCAAGGATCGAAGGCGGTACAGACGGACACGAGCAGGACTGGATAAGAGCATGCAAGGGCGGACCAAAAGCGTCTTCTAATTTCGAATACTCAGGACCGCTTACAGAAACCGTCTTAATGGGCAATCTCGCGATACGCTTCCCCAACAAAAAACTAAAATGGGATGGAAAGAATATGAAGGTCACAAACCTTTCCGAAGCTAACGAGTTTGTTCACAGAAAATATCGTTGGGGATGGTCCTTATAATACTGTTTTAGCCAGGTGCAAAAGGAGAGAATAAAATAGTAGCCGGTATGGAAAGTTTGTATGCCCAGCGTCTGAAAAGATACACCGCTGCTATGCGCAACGAAAAGCCGGATATGGTCCCGATACGTCCATTTGTCGCCGAGTTCACTGCCAAGTATGCAGGTTTCACTTGTCAGGAGGTCACGCACGATTACAACAACGCTTTCACCGCAGCCAGAAAATGCGCCGCCGATTTCGACTGGGACGCAGTCGTCGGCAACATGGTGTACGTCTGGACAGGGCTTACACAGGCTATAGGGCTAAAATACTACGGTGTTCCAGGCATTGATGTTTCCGCCGACACCGGCTTTCAATATCGCGAACCGTCGCAGGACGATTCGTTTATGAAGGTTGACGAATACGATCAGCTTATCGCCGATCCGACTGGTTTTCTCTTTAACGTTTGGCTGCCGCGCGTTAGCAATGATGTTGCTGCCATCGGCGATCCTTCCACTTTCACCAACAACCTTTCATTTGTAAAGGGCGGCATGGCGATGATGCAGTACTTCAGTGCCTTTCCTGCCCAGGGTGAGATGTTGCGTAAAGAATCAGGAACCGTTTCAGCGATCTCCGGCATTTTAAAAGCACCTCTTGATATTCTTGGCGACAAGCTTCGCGGCTATCTTGGTTTGTGTGAGGATCTCATTGAAAGACCCGAAAAGGTCCGTGCTGCGTGCGAAGCTCTCATGCCTCATCTGCTTCACGTTGCATTATCAGGCGCCGACCCGGACAAAAATGTTCCCATCACTATGTGGATGCATCGAGCTTGTGTGCCCTTTATCTCGCACGATCATTTTAACACTATACATTGGCCCACGCTCAAACCGATAATCGAAGAGATATGGAAACGCGGACACCAGACCTTATTTTATGCAGAGGGCAACTGGGACCACCATCTCGATTCCTTTGCCGAGTTAGATGATGGCAGCATTGTTTATCACGTTGACAAAGGAAATATTTTCGATGTTCACAAAGCCATCGGACATAAATTCTGTCTTAGCGGTGGGATCAGCAATACACTGTTAGGTTATGGTACCGAAGACGAGGTTCGCCAATGCTGCAAGAAAGTTATCGATGAAGTTGCCAGAGACGGCGGCTATATACTAGACGCCGAAGCGATAATTCAAAACGATGCAAAAATTGAAAACATTAAAGCGATGACTGATTTTGTACGTGACTACGGAGTGTACTAATGGATACTAAGGAACAGAAAAGACCGCCCGGCGTTTGTATTCCCTGGGAAGAAAAATTAAAAGAGCTGCCGCAGATACCGGGCGATGCAGAAATGGCAAAAAATGTATGGCAGGACGTCGATGCACTTGGATATACATATATCTGGCATTGCCTGCTGTCGTTCTAATTTAGAATTTGGATAGGACACTTGTGTTTTTTGTGTTACTATGTAAAATAATGTACTTGTTGCAAATATGCAAATAAAACATGAAAGGACAAAAAAATGAATTGGATCAAAACTGTACTAATGTTAATGCTATGTATATTGTTTATCACCGGCTGTCAGGAATCCTCGGAGGTCGCATCCAAATCCGCTGATAAAGGTTTCAAGGATTTGATCGCAGACGATCTTTCTAACTGCGATTACGAACCCGGAACATGGAAGATGGTAGACGGTATTCTACTAAACAGCATTAACAACAATAAGAACATCTGGACAAAGGACACATATACAGATTTCATTCTCGACCTTGAATTCAAAGTCGCAAAGAATACTAACAGCGGCGTCATTTATCACGCAGCTACAATAAAAGGCTGGGATTGGGTGCAGCAGGGTTTTGAAGTGCAGATAGGCGATTCGCACGGAAAGGAGATCAACAGCCATATATGCGGAGCAATATTCGATGCCCTTGCCCCGACAGAGAACACGGTAAAACCAATCGGCCAGTGGAACCACATGAACATTACCGTAAAAGGAAGCGTAACTAAGGTGGTCCTTAACGGTACAGAAGTGATTAATATGGATGTAGACCGCTGGGACACCGCAAACAAAAACCCCGACGGCTCGAAGAATAAATACAAAAAGCCGCTAAAAGATTTCCCAAGATCGGGAGTTATAGGCTTGCAGGACCACGGCTACCCGGTTTGGTATAGAAATATTAAAATTCGTAATTTGTAATTTGGAGATGATTAGTTCGATGAAAAATAAAATTGATAGAAGAAATTTCATGCGCTCATCTGCTGCCATAGGTGCCGGCCTTTTTGTTGCACCGTCCGTCTTAGCTGCTGCAGGAAAAGCCGATGACATTAACATCGCTCTGTTAGGCGCAGGTGCTCAGGGACAGGAACTTGTAAATTCAATGGAGAAGATTCCCGGTATAAAGTTCAAGGCTGTATGTGATATATGGGAAAAATGGAACCTAAAGAGAATGGTAGGCCGGTTGAAGTATCGTCATAAGGGTGTAAAAGGTTATATAGATTACAAGGATATGCTTGCAAACGAAAAGGACCTTGACGCAGTCATCATCGCAACCCCTGACTTCTGGCACGCAGAGCACACCAACGCATGCCTAAATGCGGGATTGCATGTTTACTGCGAAAAGGAAATGTCAAACACCCTCGAAGGTGCAAAAAGCATGGTCCAGACTGCCAAGAAAACCGGCAAACTCCTCCAGATCGGTCACCAGCGGCGAAGTAACCCAAAATACATCTATTGTTACAACAACATCATCAAAGGGGCCAACCTCCTTGACAGGATAACCACCATCAACGGCCAATGGAACCGTTCCGCAAGAGAAGACAACGGATGGCCAAAGAAGTACCCCGTTGATCCGGCAACCCTGACAAAATATGGTTTCAGATCAATGGCTCAGTTCAGGAATTGGAGGTGGTACAAGGGCCTTGGCGGCGGACCCATCGTTGACCTCGGTTCGCACCAGATCGACATTTTCAGTTGGTTCCTCGATGCCAATCCAAGCGCAGTTATCGCTAGCGGCGGAACTGATTATTATGACAAGAAAACCCACGAATGGTACGATACCGTCATGGCCATCTACGAATACCAGACAAAGCAGGGCGTCGTTCGTGCCTTCTATCAAACGATAACCACGAACTCAAACCAGGGATATTATGAAACATTCATGGGCGATAAGGGCACGCTTCAGATTTCAGAGTCCGCTTCCAGAGGTTCTGTTTACCCCGAGCCTTCCGTACCTGAACCCAAATGGGAAAAATGGATCAAAAAGGGTATCATTAAGGCACCCGTTGAGGATAAATGTAAAGAAGCCTATGATAAATGTAAAGAAGAAAAAACGGCTGTGCTCGACGTTCGCGAAACCGTCGCGCCGCCTGGCTTTGATATCCCGGCTAATATGGGAAACAAAAAGTATCATCAACCGCACCTTGAAAACTTCTTCAATGCCGTTCGCGGCAAAGAAAAACTCAACTGCCCCGCAGAGATCGGTTACGAAACAGCCGTTGCCGTTCTGAAGGTAAACGAAGCCGTCGAAGCGAACAAAAGGCTTGAGTTTAAAAAGGATGAATTCGAAGTTTAATTACAGAGATTTTTTACATGACGAGCATTAAAAAAATTAGAGTTCTAACGATTATAAGTATTTGTTTATTGCTTTGTTCCGGTTTGCTGAACGCTGCCAATTTCATCGGCGACAAAAGCGACGGCAACAGGTCAAACGTTGTCCACAAGATAAACCTGAAAACTGAAGAAGGCGATAAGGTCCTCTTAGACGATGATCCTCTTTTACCATTTTCGACAAAGAAAACCTGCGGAATGTGTCACGACTATGAAAACATTTCATCCGGATGGCATTTTAGCGCTACCGATAAAACCGCTGCTCCCGGAAGACCTGGTCAGCCATGGATACTAACAGACCCCGTCGCTCTGACACAGATGCCGCTTTCGTATCGCGCATGGCCCGGGCTAAAGAATCCGGAAAAAATTGGCCTTTCGCGTTGGAATTTCGCAAAAGCATTCGGAAGCCACATCCCCGGACCGATGGCTGAGGACATGGATATTGACCCGGACTTCGATGCCAGATGGATGGAGTCCGGCGAGATCGAGATTAATTGTCTAAGCTGTCACGATGCAGAATCCGCACACAACCAGGCCGCATACAACACACAGATAAAAAAGGAAAACTTCAGATGGGCTCCCGCTGCGACAACCGCGTTTGCTTCCGTCAAAGGCTCTACAAAGTCAATGCCCTCAATGTACGACTATCTCATGCCCCCGCAGTTTGACGATCCAAAGCGTATCGTTCCTGAAATATCTTATGACGAAAAAAGATTCGACAGCAAAGGGAAAGTCACCCTCGACCTGACCGCGGACATTGCAAACAAACGTTGCTACTTTTGTCATTCAGGCATTGATGCTGCAAGCGATTCTCCGGAAAAATGGGCACACGACCAGGACGTTCACATCGCCGCAGGCCTAAGCTGCATAGACTGCCATCGCAACGGCGCCGATCACAACACCATTAGAGGCTACGAAGGCGAAGAAGATGTCTCCGGCAACGAACTGGCCCCTCTTTCAAGCTGTAAGGGTTGTCACATTGGTTCTGATGATGATGAGTTATCGGCAGGGCGATTAGGCGCACCAAGGCCCCTTCACGCAGGCATCTCCGTTGTTCATTTTGAAAAATTAAGCTGCACCGCCTGTCACTCCGGGCCGTTACCGCAGCAAACAACAATACGCACCAAGGATTCGCGAACACACAAGCTCGGTACTTACGGATCGAAAAAGGACCGCGTTGCTGCACCGCACGTCCAATATCCCGTATTCGCAAAACAGGACGACGGTAAGATCGCTCCTTCAAAATTAATATGGCCAAGCTTCTGGGCACGGATGAATTCCGGAGTTGTCACTCCGATCTTGCCGGACGAAGTGACGCATATCACTAAAGAATATATCGACGACATAGAACCATTGCGCAAGGGCGACTTCCCGAAATTCACCAAGGAAAAGATCGCGTTGATTCTAAAAGACATTGCAACGCAAATCCCAGGCCAAGGCGAACCGGTATTTATCGCTGGCGGAATACTATACAAACTAGACGCTAGCGGCAATTTAGAGATTACCTGTCACGACTCAGCCGCCCCTTATATATGGCCCATAGCCCATAACGTAAGACCCGCGTCTCAGTCTCTAGGCATCGGCGGATGCAAGGACTGCCATTCCACCGACAAACCTTTTTTGTTCGGAGATGTTCAGGTCGATTCACCGATCGATGATCAAATAGGAACAAAACCAATGCTCGATTTCATGGGTTTAGATGCGAAATACACAAAGGCTTTCGCCTTTACCTTTGTATTTAGACCGTTCTTTAAGATCACCGTCATTTTATCGTCGGTGGTCCTCATCTTGCTTCTGTTAACATACCTTTTAAAGGCTTTGGCATACTTTACAGCCTTATTGTCGCGAGGATATTTCATCAGAAAGCCTGGACCGGAGGATCGAACGCAGGTCGAGCAAGACAGGCAGCAGATATTAACCCAGCCGGAACCATCGGATGATAAACCTCAAACTCCGCAAAAATCTTTCATTATAAGCGCAGCCGCCATATTCTTCTATTGTCTGACACTCATTTGCTTCGGCGTCTTGTTGGTCACCGGTTTTCTGCCGAGGTTCGTCCTGGGCTGGCCCTTAAGTGGATATATGCTTATAATACACGCAAGTTTCGCGCCAGTCTTTGCATGTTCGATCGCCGCTGCCGCTTTGCTCTGGGCACATAAAAACAGCTTTGAAAACGACGAACTGGTTCCGCCGTTCAATATCCCACACATCGCATTGAAAAAATGCTTCTGGGCCATGCTCGTCGTATCGGTACCGCTGATGCTCTCGATCGTTGCAGGAATGTTCCACATCTTCGGAACGGCCGCACAGCAATGCCTCATTAATTTGCATAGGCTCTGTGCCGCGATCTTTGTTCTTGTTGCGATACTGCATTCGGTATTGTTGATAAGGTTGAAACTGAAAAAATAGTGATTCTGCTGCAAGCAGATAAAAAAACTTTAGAAAATGGATTTTATTAAAGGAGAATGGATATGGAAAACGCAGTTGTGCTAGTCGCTCTATCAGGTGTGTTTGGTTTGGGTATGTGTTTTTCCCTGCTCGGATCGATCAGTGTAAAGTTAATGCCAAGGCTCAATATTGACCAGGGAAAGTTCGGCTCGATGATCTCGGCGTTTATGTTCGCATGTCTCGTCGCATCCCTGATCGTTGGCGTAGTAACCGATAAGATCGGCTATCAACCGGTTGCAATATTCGGTTTTGTTGCAACAGCCATTTGCATCTTTGTCTTTGCAAACGCAAAAACATATAACGCAGCCATAGTCCCCTGTGTACTTCTCGGATTCGGTGCAATGGCGCTAAATACCGTAGGTAACACACTCATCCCCCAAGTGTTGTTCGGTGGCGAAAACCTAGCAGCAGCACAAAACCTGGGTAACGTTTTCTTCGGATTGGGCCTGTTCCTTACGCCGCTTATCGTAAGCTTCTTGTTTAGAAAAACAACGTATGAAAAAGCAGTCTCAGCACTTGGTGTCATTGTTTTGCTTCCTGTCTTGCTTGTCTTTAAGGCAAATTTCCCGGTAAGCGAAAATGCGTTTGCTATTGGTCAAGCCATTGATCTCTTAAAAGAACCTGCCGTTCTTCTTGGTGCTTTTGTACTGTTTTGTTATATCAGTCTTGAGGCATCCTTCTGCAATTGGCTGCCTTCTTTTGGCAAGGAAGTAATCACGAACGAAACACCTGAGATGGAAGGCGATGCAGTTGATGCCTCCGCCCAGCGTCTGCTCTCTCTGTTCGCAATAGCTATGATGGTTGGACGTCTTATCGCCAGCCAGATCCCCGCTATCACAGAGGCCGGCGGTATGATCATCGCTGGTGCCGCACTGGTTTCGGCAATTGTTATTTTCATGATGACAATAACAAAAAGCGCTGGACAGGCCAGGATATTTGCTATCCTGGCAGGGCTTGCATTTGCTCCTTGTTTCCCGACAACAGTAGGCGTAACCTTCTCAAAGTTCAGCCCGGAAATTTATGGAAGCATCTTTGGGATTATTTTTGCAGTAGGCCTTGCAGGTGCCGTATTTGTCCCCAAAGCCATCGGTAACTTTGCAAAAGGTTCTACCATCCAAAAGAGTATTAAGTTGCTGATCCCTATTTGCATTATCCTGGTCGTCCTGGCTATTATGATGGGCAAGGTCAAAGGAACAGTTGCTTAAGCCTGTGACAGAACAAAAGTATGATTCTTGACAATACGATTTGATAAAGTTACAGTTTTAGATATACCGTAGCATGGGCAGGTTTTCTGCCCATGCGGAAATTGTTGTAAATAAAAGCAATAACGTAATAAAGGAAAGTATCATGAAAGTGAAATGTTGTTCGAGGATTGGTTTAGTTCTGATCGTAATGTCAATAGTTCTGCCTCTCGCTGCTTGTGAGGAGACCACTCCCCAGCAAACGCAGGAGGCTGAAGAACCTCAGCCCGCTCAGGCACCTGCTCAGATTGCAAAGCCAGTTGAGGTTGCAAAACCAGAGCCCGTTAAGATAATCCCCGCAGAACCGATAATTGCTCCGGAGATCACTCAGCCCGTAATCGATCTTGCTCAAGGTGTTGCAGAGGCAGTAGGAGGCGCCGCCAAAGCCGTTGTTGAGGTTGTTGAAGAAGTCGCAAAAGCCGTAGCGCCACCAGATGTAAAGATGGTTCCGATACCGCTGGAACTCCCCAGGCCTATGTTTGTAGGGACCCCCCAGAACATTCGCGTACCGAATTTGCAAAAACCGCTCGGTAAGCCGCGTCCGCCATTCTATGCACCGGAAGGAACCGCCAATGTCGCCGCAGGCAAAACGGTCTCATCCAGTGACGAAGAGCCCGTCATCGGAGAGATAGAAATGATAACCGATGGCGATAAAGACGCCTCGGACGGAAGCTTCGTAGAGCTTGGACCATTCGAGCAGTACGTAACCGTTGACCTCGGCAAAGAGCACGAGATCTACGCTGTCGTAGTTTGGCACTTTCACAAACAGCCGAGAGTCTTTTTCGATGTCGTCGTACAGCTTTCTAACGACCCTGATTTCATCACCGGTGTAACGACCGTCTTCAATAACGACATGGATAATTCGCTCGGTCTCGGCCTCGGTTCGGACATGCACTACGTCGAAACTTCGGAAGGAAAACTCATCGACGCAAAGGGCAGCAAGGCAAGATACGTAAAGCTTCACAGCAATGGAAATAACGCTAACGAGCTTAACCACTATATCGAAGTTGAAGTCTACGGCAAGCCTATAAAATAGAATGAACAAAAAACATCTTATAATTGTTTTGATACTAACGGCCACAGCCCTTGTATTGCGAACGCAGTACTTGGGCTGTCGTCCTA
>SDBV01005864.1_pt1 | contig 17206 bp, 10 predicted proteins | sample 2277081 | NCBI WGS metagenome assembly SDBV01 (sample SAMN10402039, study PRJNA504765) | marine sediment metagenome | isolation source: marine sediment core GS10_PC15, 223 cmbsf | place: Arctic Ocean: Southern Knipovich Ridge | collected 2010 | reverse complement strand
CTGTGAAACAGACTATTTATTCCCAAAGGAAGGCATTCCCCCTATCAGAGATGTTGGTGACATATGGTTTCCGTCTGCAGTAACCCTCAAAGGAGTCAGCAACTGTGCTTTTGAAGATAATACGATAAGGAACGTTGCGACCTACGGCCTGGATCTGACGGGTGACGGCAATCGTATATACGGAAATACCATCTACGATACCGGTAGCGGAGGGATTGTAACCAGGAGTTACGGCAGGCAGCGCAATGTAATCTCGTATAATGATATTCATCACTGTGGTGCTGTTTTCCTCAGCGGAGTTGGGATCAACATTGATGATGGTGGCGGCCTGATTGCAAATAATCTGATTCACCACACATCGCATTCCGGGATATACGCTCGTCATTTTGAGACTGATTATGGACAGGAATTCCAAAGGAAAAACCAGGAGCAGGGACTCGTAATTGAATACAATGAAATATATGACGTAATGCACGGAGCGAATGATGGTGCAGGCATTTTTGTTCGCGACGACTACATCGTAATAAGGAATAACCTTATTCATGATGTTTCGCCTTTTCCAGCAGGTCTGGGAAGTCCTGCGTGGGGCATTTATCTTGGCTGTGAAACGAGAAACTGTCTTGTTGAGAATAATGTTGTGTATAGAGCCCGGGCAGGGCAGATTTTGTGGCACAACAATATAAACAACACTATCTTTAACAACATCTTTATAGATGGGGGCAGGGCTCAATACAATTTCTCAAATTCGGGAGAAAACAACCGCCACGAGAAGATACGGTTGCTGAGAAACATCTTCTACTTTTCAAATCCTGATAGCGTTCTTTATAGGATAAGTGGAAATTCAGTGCCGATGGAATCGGACTATAATCTTATATTCCACACCAAGGGTAAAGATATGGTAATTACAGGCCTGCCAGGTGTTGATACATTTGAAGAATGGCAGGCGCGTGGTCTCGATACTCACTCGATTGTTGCCGATCCGTTATTTACCGATCCGGAAAACGACGACTATTCCTTGAAACCTGACTCCCCCGCCTTCAAATTGGGCTTTAAACCGATAGACCTTTCCAGGGTTGGCTTGAGGGGTAAAGCAAAAGAGTAGAGGAGATTATTAATCCCAGCTGTGCAGCTGAACATGCTCTCGGATGAAATGTGAGATGATCCCGTGGGAGACTATGACAATGATTAACAAATTGTTTGTGAGTATTATCGTGCTATATCTGGCTTGTCTTCTTCCAGGCAAGTGCTATGCAGAAAATCTGGACCAAGTAGTAAGGACCGAATCAGCACGAATTGTGCCCCAATATAAGGGGATCTTCACCTCCCCGCCTGAAAGAGTTCCGACAACAAAGACAGTTGATGGGCCAATTCTTGGAAATGGTGATGTGGGTGTTGTGGTTAGCGGTCCACCTGAAGCTCAGAGATTTTGGATATCAAAAAATGATTTCTGGAAGGCAAAACCTCACTGGCCGTACAGTATGCCTTGTGTAATCGGCTGGATAGACATCAAGCTACCTCAGTTCGGTGGTGCATCTTACGAGGTGGAACAGGTTCTGTACGAAGGTGAAACGCACTCTGTCTTTCGAAAAGGCGACGTTACTCTGGAGATGCGTTCCTGGGTAGCAGCTACAGAGAATCTGTTGGTCATTGAACTTGTTTCCGATGGTGGCTGGTTTGATGAGGTGCGAGGATTACAGTTGTATGTTAACGTCTCGCTAACGCCTAAGACAGGCAATGGTTCCAAAGTTGTCTGCGAGCCAATCAAGGATGGTTACTGGGCAACCCGCAAATTCGTAGGAGACGACTTGGACTGGCCGACAGAGGCAGCAGTGGTGATGCGACAGCTGCATCATGGAGAAAAAGCGGTGCCTCCTGTGGGGGTTGCGTCATCGGACCGGTTTAACTTGGTTCCACCAGGTGAACCAGTGTTCATAGTCGCGTCGATTCTGACCAACCACGACACTGATGACTATTTGGAAAAGGCCCGCAAACGCATTGAGACGATTACCTTCGATGAGATCGAATCACTTCGCGAGAAACACAAAGCCTGGTGGCGTGATTTTTGGGCCAAGTCGTTTGTCGAAATCGGTGATCCTTTGATTGAGAAGTTTTGGTACGGTTCACAATACATTCTCGCATGCTGCAGTCGGAATGAAAACTTTCCTCCCGGGCTCTGGGGGAACTGGATAACCACCGATGAACCAGCCTGGGCGGGTGACTACCACATGAACTACAACCATCAGGGGCCGTGGCTGGGTGTCTATTCCTCGAACCACGTAGAGTTGTCTGAACCTTATGACACGCCAATTCTCGAGTATATGCCGAAGGGCAAAGAGTTCGCTCAGAGATTACTGGGGGTTAAAGGGATCTATTACAATGTGGGACTCGGCCCCAAGGGTTTGGATACGTCAACAGAGTGGTCTACCGGCGGTTTCTATGGGCAGAAAAGCAACGCAGTCTATTGTACCGTCAACATGCTGATGCGTTTCTATCATACGTACGACCTGGAGTATGCTCGAAAGGTCTATCCATTCCTGATTGAGGTGGCCAATTTTTGGGAGGACTATCTGAAATTTGAGAATGGCCGTTACGTTGATTATGACGATGCTGAGGGTGAAGTCGGCTCTTGGCAGGGAACGGATTGGCGAAAAGGATTTGGCAAGAAAAACCCACGGCGGTCGCTGGGGCTGATTCGGCAATTTTTTGCAGGGATTATAGACGTGAGCACAGAACTGGGCGTTGACGCCGACCGGCGTGAGAAGTGGCGACATATCCTGGAGAATCTGAGCGAGCCGGACAACAAAGGCATATTCGGTATAGTCGTCGACTTTGTCTGGCCCTGTGGTGTGATAGGGTTGGAATCGGACCCCGATGTTCTCCGACAAGCCCATAGAGAAATCGAGGCCTGGCCGGAGAGCCGGTGGACAACGAGCGGCAGCAGTGTCCCACACGTTTTCGCTGCCACGGCTCGGGTGGGATATGACCCGGACATCATTCTTTCGATGATGCGAAAGAGAGTCAATGCCACGGGTTTTGACAACCTGTGGATTTATCAGGGCGGTGGGGGCATCGAAACCTGCAGCGGTATTACCGCCGGCCTCAATGAGATGCTACTGCAGAGCCATGAGAAGGTTCTGCGGTTCTTTCCTGTCTGGCCGAAAGATAAAGATGCGCGTTTTGGACGGCTGCGTGCCGTCGGGGCATTTCTTGTCTCCAGCGGATATATGGAGCCGGACTCATATAAGGACATGGACGGGCAGGTTCAGTATGCCATTATCGAGAGCGAGAAAGGACGCGACTGCGCCGTGGTCAATCCATGGCCCGGCAAGGCAGTTACGCTTTACCGCGATGGCAGCAAGGCCGAAACGTTGAGAGGCGAGCGAATTACGTTTAAGACCAGCCAAGGTGAGACGATATCTCTCGTCCCTGAGGGCGTTACATTAGACCAGATGCATAGCCGCATTCAAGCGGTACGAGAAAGGTTGATCTCTAAGTGAGTTCAAAAAGATCAGTGATGGTAAATTAACAAGAGGGAATAAAATGAAACGCAAGTTGAGCAATGAACCAAAAGTAGGTAACGGAATTTTGCGTTCTATCCGCAGAACGAAGCGAAGATTCGCGTGTCTATGCGTTGTGCTTGCTATTCTCTCCTTTGCTGTTCCTGCTTTTGCAGAGGAGCCGCTCTTCGACCTGAACGAGGTAGCCGACGGAGTCTACATCGCTCTTGCCCGTTTGAAGCACGGCGTTATCTCCAATGCCGCTGTTATTATCCTTGAGGACGGCGTCCTCATCGTGGATACCCATTCCAGGCCCTCTACAGCTTACTCTCTAATTGATCAGATCAAGACGGTGACGGACAAGCCCGTGCGCTGGGTGGTGAATACCCATTTCCACGCTGATCACTTCCGAGGTAATGCAGCTTACCTGCAAACCTATCCCCAGGGTTTGGAAATAATCTCTTCCGAGTCGGCACGCCAGAGCATTCTGAACCGCGGTCTGCCTCGAATCAAAGCTGATATTTCCCGCCAGAACAAACGGATCGAGTCCGTGAAGCGCGAGCTGGCTGATACCACCGACCCGGACCGCCAGGACGAGTTGAAACAGAATATCTCCCAGTCCGAACAGTATCGCGAAGAATTAAAAGATATGCTGCCGGCAGTGCCTACCATGACCTTTGAAAACAGCCTGACTCTGTATGATAAAGACCGCGTAATACAGCTCCTCTTTTTGGGCAACGCCCACACAGACAATGACATAATCGTCTACCTGCCAAAGGAAAAGGTCTTAGTTACCGGTGATCTTCTCCATGCCTGGGTGCCATACATGGCCGACAGTTACCCTTACGAATGGATACATGCTCTGGAGGCCCTCAGGAAACTTGATTTCGACACGATTATTTCGGGCCACGGCGACGTTATGCAAGGAGAGGCAATGATTCTTGTGTACAGGGACTACCTGACGGACCTGATGGCCCAGGTGGCCGAGCTACATGGGCAAGGAGCCTCGCTTCAAGAGATTAAGCAGAAAGTCGATCTCCTTAAGTACGAACCGCTTATGGGTCTCGATGAAGCAGGTACCGGATTGCGGGCAGCTCTTGACTCACACATCCAAAAGGCGTACCGCGTGATCACTGGTGCTCAATAACCACATCTAATCAGTTGTCCCACTTATCTGGAAAATCCTGGATTGAAAGGAAACCCATGATGGTTCTTCAAGAATGCAAGCACCCATTAGTAGGATGGTTTGTCATTTTGCTGTGTTCAGTATGTTTCTGCGATAACTGTTATGCTGAGGACTCCACCATTCTCATTCAGCCTCGCAATGAAATTATAGAACACGGTCCATTCATTCAGATTCCGGGCCCGAACCCACTTGTCAGTCCAGGTGAGCGGGGTGATTGGGACGGGGCTGTGGTTGAAGCCGGCGGGTTCTTAAAAGATAGGAACACGTATTATTTCTATTTTCACGGGGCGCCCGGCGACCATGAAAATTGGCCTCGGGGCGGGTATCGGATTGGGGTAGCCAGTGCTCCACATCCATTAGGGCCGTGGAAGAAGCATGACGCGAATCCTATTATCGATTTGGGAGAGGTTGGCACCTGGAAGGGGAAGATGGTGGCCTGTGCTGCGGTACTGAAGGAAGACGGCAATAAGTATTATATGTGGTATGGCGGGCGAGGTAATCGGTGGGACATTGGCCTGGCAACAGCTTCTCATCCGTTAGGACCCTGGAAGCAATATGAAGGTAATCCAGTTCTTGAGGATTTTGGCTTTGTGGGCGGGGTTGTTAAGGTTGACGGCAAATACATGATGTACAACGTGTGGCGTGTAGGTTCGGAGTCACCGGATTCGGGGCCAATCTGTTTGGCTACTGCCGATAAACCCGAAGGTCCGTGGACAAAATACGAGGGCAATCCAGTTATTGAACCAGGTGACTGGGGCGCATGGGATGACGGGGGATTTTCGGAAGCGGGGATGCTGTATCACGATGGAGTGTTCCACTGTTTTTACGGTGGTGTCAAGTGGGAAAAACTTGAAAGTATCGGCTATGCCTACAGTTTCGACGGGATTAACTTCATTAAGTACAGCGGCAACCCCGTAGCGCCTCGTGAAAACTATCCCGACATGCATGCCTTTGCGGAAGTTCATGCATTCTGGGAGCCGCCTTTCCATTATTTGTTCAATACATTTCGATACCTTGCCGACGGCGGCGATAGAGAGTATCTTGGGGTTCAGATTCTGGTGAACCAAAGGCCCTTTACTTTGCGAATGCCCGTATTGAATTTAGAGACTCTCGAAGGGAACAAGACGACATCACTGGCTGATTCACCGGTGATTACTTTAGCGAATATCACACGGTTGGCCTTGACTGCTGAGTGCAGCTACGATGCGAAAGCAAGCAAACCGATGATTGTTCATGTGAGGTCAAGCTACGATGGTCTCAACTATGACACGATGGATTTATATACTTTTGCGAATGGCATTCGGCCGGGAAAGACAGTCAGAAGGACTATCGAGGTGGAGCCGAAGGTTCAGTTCATTAAAATTCTGGTTGAGAATTCCGATGAAGAACAAAGTGTTTCAGATGTCAAGATAACTGCCACACTTGGAGGTTGAAGCAAAGATGTCTTACGATCGAAAGGAGCAAGAAATGAAGTCAAGAATGTTTGTTCTCTCTGGGATTGTCAGCCTCAATTTGAGGAAGTTGTCAAAGGCCTCGATTAGCAGACTGTGTTTGGCAATGCTAATGACGGCTGCGATGCTTTCTATCTCAACCATCGCGACGGCTCAGGAATCTGACGCGGGGCCGGTTGTTCGACTTAAACTCACAACCGTTACTTCGTTGTATGGACAGACAGCTAAAATGGAAGGAGCTGTAGCTTCAAAAAGGGGTTTGCCGAGAAACATGCTTATAAGATGGGTGGGCCAGGGCAGCATGACTTGGCAGGTAAGAACCTCCGAGGCGGGTGATTATGAGGTTGCGCTTTGTTACGGAGCAATAGCAACAGCTGAAGGTGCGAAGTTTGAGATTGTTTCAGGAGACAGCGTAATCAAGGGCACGGTGCACAAGACTACAGGACCATATAGAGACCAGCCGATCTCAGATGAAAACCCAATCAACAAAGATTATCTTCAGAATTATGAGCGGGTCAATCTGAAGGGTGTTTTACGCCTACCTGCCGGCCTTAGCACGATCACGATTCGTGTCACTGAGCCGGAGTCCGGAGATGTGATGGATCTTCGTTCGATGGAAGTGACTCCGGTGGCTGCTAAGGAGAGAATCGCTGCCGAGAAGGAGCGAATCAAACAGAGTCGGGCGAGCACTGATTGGATGGTGGAGGCGAAATACGGTGTGATGTTTCACTTTGATCCTAACAGCCAGCCCCGGCACGGACCGAAAAAGCCTTATGCCGATGCAGTCCGCGATTTTGATGTCAATGCCTTTGCAGATATGGTTGAAGGTACCGGTGCCGGTTATGTCATCTTCACCCTGAACCATGGTCATGCTCAGTGGCCTGCTCCGATTAAATCCTGGGAGAAGATTCATCCCGGATGGACAGTTGAGCGTGACCTCATCGGTGACATGGCCGATGTGCTGGATAAAAAGGGCATCAAGATGATGCTATACATCGCTTCGCACTGCGTTGTTGAGGATGCGTTAACTACTGATAGCATCTCCACCGGTGCGGAGGCCATTGACATCCACGTGGAGACCCTGGAGGAGATGGGGTTGCGCTACGGCAAGAAACTGGCCGGCTACTGGTTTGACGGATGGGATATTATTCCACAGCATACTCCGGATGCGCCGATGTCGTTTGAGCGTCTGTTTAATGCCTGCAAGACGGGTAACCCCGATCGTGTCATTAGCTCCAACTATTGGTTATTTCCGGATGCGACAGGCTGGCAGGAATTTTGGGCCGGCGAAATTGACGGGCCGCTCAAGCCCGCAACCACACGCTATATGGAATACTCAGCCGGAGAAGGATTACAGTATCATACCCTCATTATGTTGGAGGGTATCTGGGTTCACGGCAGAGCGGACTCCGAGATGCCATCGCCGAAATATACCGAACAAGAGCTTATCGACTTCGTTGAGGACGTCACGGGAAAACAGGGTGTGGTGACATTAAACTTGGGTATTTATCAAGATGGTAAAATCGGTGAAGAGTCTCGTAAGTTGATGGGAGCCCTGCGAGAAGCGATGAAGAAGTAGTCGTCTCGGTGATTACTCCTGCTCTTTTTGCTGCAGAGAACCGGGTCGAAGAGATTGGCCGGTGTGCTGAAAACGCGGAAGGGTGGTACGGTTCCGCGACAGAGAAAAGGAGTAGTTATGAAGACAAGAATGATTGTTTTGGCTAGCGCGGTGTTCTTCCTTTGTGCGGTGGGTGCCATGGGCGTATGGGCGCAGCAGTTCGACCTGTTGATCGTGAATGGTCGTATCGTGGACGGCACGGGCAATGCCTGGTTTCCCGGGGATGTGGGTGTCAAGGACGGCCGGATTGCCAGGATCGGCAATTTATCCGGTGCTACGGCCGCACGGACGATCGATGCCACAGGGCATGTTGTGAGCCCGGGATTCATCGACATCCACAACCACTCGGACCGTCCGGCCTTGACAAATCCCCGTGCCGAGAACTTCATTCGGCAGGGTGTGACCACTCTCTGTATCGGGAATTGCGGGCATTCCGTTGTTCCCAGTGAGGAGTATCCCACATTTACCAAGTATTTCGGCGAGATTGAACGCCAGGGCATATCCGTAAACCTGGTTGCGTTAATCGGGCATGGCGATCTCAGGGAATATGTCATGGGCCCCGTTGGGAGGCTGCCTACCGAGGAAGAAATGGATCGGATGAAGGAACTGGTCGACCAGTTCCTTCGCGAGGGCGCATCGGGCATGTCCACCGGGCTGGGGTATGCACCGGGTATTTACTCAGATACCAATGAGCTGGTCGTGCTCAGCACAGTACTGGCAAAATACGATGCCCTCTATACGTCTCACATCCGAGGAGATGCCGCGACATGGCGTCCGGCCATCGAGGAGGCTATCGAAATCGGAAGACGCAGTGGGGCGGCCGTCCAAATCTCCCACATGGAGGCCCACTATCCCAACTGGGGCGCCCAGGGCATTCCCCTCCGGCTGATCGAAGAGGCGCGGGCGCGGGGGCTGGATGTTACCACGGATGTCCCACCGTTTGTGCGCGGCGGGACCGGTCTTGAGACCATGCTGCCCAACGAGGCATTGGATGGCGGTGCCAAAACGACAATGGAATATCTTAGCGATCCGGAAAAACGAGCCCGATGCAGACGTCACGTCTTCGAGGAAAAAGATATTCATAATACGCCGGTGCCCACGCTGATAGCCGACGGACTCGCCGATCATATATTTATTAAAGGCGTATCGCTGGAAGAGATTGCCAAAAAACGGGGAACCGATCCCGTAGAAGCAGCCTTTGACATTCTCCTCGAGAACAACGGCAGCATCGGGGTCGTCCTGCAGCACCACTATGAGCCCGACCTTCGGATTATTGTAGCGAATCCATTGGTGATGATCGAGTCTGACGGCAGTATCCAGACTTTTGGGGAAGGGTTGCCCAATCCCCGCTCATACGGGGCCTTCCCCATCGTGTTCCGGAAGTATGTTCGGGGCGAAACCCGTCCGGAGGCGCCCGAGGATGCGGGAATGAAGATTCTTTCTCTGGAAGAAGCGGTACGGAAAATGACCTCCTTCCCCGCTCAGAAACTGGGAATGAGAGACAGAGGAATGATTCGCGAATCAATGGTCGCCGACCTGGTTGTTTTTGACCCGGAGACTATTTCCGAAAAATGCACCTATGCCGATCCACACCAGTATCCGGTAGGGATCCCCTATGTGATCGTCAGCGGAGAAATCGTGGTGGATGACAGCAAGCACACCGGAGCTATGCCCGGGAAGATTCTCAAGTCGACCCGCTCTCACAATTGATTCTGGTTTGCTTGGAGAAGGGGTGGTATCCGCGTATCCTCTCTGCTTTTTTGACCTACTCGTCGCGGGTTCGTCCGGAGACGTGACGGATTTTCATTCGATGGAACTTATGCCGGTGGCTGCTAAAGCGAGCACAGCTGCAGTGTTGAAGTTTTTGCATCAAGAACAAAAGTGGAAAATGGACAAAATCAAGGGGTGAGTATTATGAGAATTTCTGCACTAACAAGCGTTATCGTTGTTGTTCTGCTAGGTTTGTCTGCAATTCTGCAAGCGGAAGAACTTGGCTGGTATGCCGAGGGCAAGAACGGCGCCATCGCGGGAGGTGGTGAAGGCGGGGTGGCCGCTGGGATGGAGATTCTGCAAAAAGGCGGCAACGCCATTGACGCCGCCGCTGGTGCGATCCTGGCCCTCTCGGTTACCGATTTCCATGCCTACTTCTGTTTTGGCGGCGAGGTACCCATAATAGTCTACGACGCCAAACGGGATGTCGTTGAGGTGCTTTCCGGTCAAGGACCGGCCCCGGGGCTAGCGACGCGGGAGTTCTTCGCCCCCCAGGGCAACACCACCACCGAAGGACCTGAAGCCTGGGCCGTGCCCGGGGTTTTGGATGCATGCCTGACCGCTCTGGAGCGCTACGGCACCATGAGCTTCACTGAAGTGACGGTCCCGATGCTGCGAATACTCGACCAGGGTGAAGAAGACTGGCACACGAGGTTTGCCAAGACTATCCGGCGATTAGTCGAGGCAGAAAAGGGCGCCAAAGACCGCAGAAGGGGACTGCGTTTGGTGTCGGATTATTTCTATCGTGGCCCCATCGCCCGCGAGATCGATCAATGGAGCCGCGAGAACGGCGGTCTGATGCGCTACACCGATCTGGCGCGACACGTGACCCGCATAGAAGAGCCGGAGACGATCAATTACCGAGGCTACACGATCTATAAGTGCGGTCCCTGGTCCCAAGGGCCGGTCCTGCTCCAAACATTACAGCTTCTAGAGGGTTACGACCTGGCCCGGATGGGCCACAACTCCGCAGATTTCATTCATGTCGTCACTGAGGCGATGAAGCTCGCCTATGCCGATCGCGATGCCTATTACGGCGACCCCATGTTTGTCGACGTACCCATGGACCAGTTGCTGTCCCCGGCATACACCCGGATGAGACGACAACTGATTGATATGGGGCACGCCTCTCAAATACAGCAGCCGGGTGATCCGCTAGCGGGTAAAGCCATACTTGACGGTTACAAACCTCTTTGGGGCTCGGGTGGGCCGGAGAACGACACCACCAATTGCGTCGTGGCCGATCGTTGGGGCAACGTAGTGGCAACGACTCCCAGCGGCGCCGGCGGCGGCGAAATCGGCTCCAGTGGCATTATGATGGGCAACCGCCTTGAGTGCTTCAACATCTGGCAAGGGCATCCCAACTGCGTCGGACCGGACAAACGCCCAAGAACCACGTTGACACCAACACTTGTGTTGAAAGATGGGAAACCCGTCGCAGCCATAGATATCGCCGGCGGCGATCTGCAGGACCAGTCGACGTTGCAACTCTTGCTCAATTTCATCGACTTCGGCATGACGGCAAAAGAGTGTATTGGGCCGCCGAGGTTTAATACCAACCATTACGTAGGTTCATTTAACCAGTCGCGGCCGAGACTGGGTAGTCTGGTTGTGCATGAGGCGGTCGGTGAGGATGTGATTGAGGAGCTGAAATCACGCGGACATAAGGTGAGAGTGACCGATGGCCCAAGCTCTCATGATGTCATTTTGACTCTCGAACCGGAGAGCGGCCTGATTCGCGTTGCAGGTGATCCAAAGACAGAGAGACACGTCGCAGCGTTCTGAAAGTTGCATATCGGCAGCTTCTCCGGTCTCCTCATTCGGTTGACTTTTTCTCCCGAAATACCATGAATCTCGGGAAACGCGACAACTCTCAAGCTATTGTTAATCAAGGACTTGCATTTCGATCCGGTTTTCCACTAAGGTGGACCATGAGACGCCGGGTATTCTCCAATGCAGGAACATGCTTGACTTTTGGCAAACTCATATGTACAATACGCAAAATTGTAGTGATGCTGGTTAGATAGCAGACGGACTTTCGAAAGTCCACCTTACCTGCAATATACTCACCTCGAAGACTGGTTACCCACCTATTGTGACGTTTCCCTCTTTGTCGGTGCTGCGAAAGCAGAATCAGCCATTGACCGGGCTGATCCGGTAAAACGAAAGGGAAATGGAATGTCCTTTGAAGAACTATGTGTTGATCCGCGTTGTCTCAGGCTGCTGAAGAATCAGCAGATTACAGAGCCGACGCTCATCCAGGCGAAAGCTATCCCCCCCGCTCTCGAGGGCCGAGATGTTGTGGCCATCGCGCAAACAGGGACAGGTAAGACCCTTGCCTTCGGTTTGCCTTTGCTGACACGTCTCGCGACAGGCAAATCAGGGCGCAATCGGATGCTTGTTCTGACCCCCACGCGGGAACTGGCCCACCAGGTGCACTCGGTCATCGAGTCGCTTGGGAAGGCGCTGGGACTTCGTGCCATAAGCGTTTATGGCGGAGTCGGCATCGAACCGCAATCCCGCGCCTTGCGCAAGGGGAGCGATATCATCGTAGCCACCCCCGGGCGGCTGCTCGATCACATCCAACGCGGGAATGTCCGCTTCAACGATCTGTCGATCCTTGTTTTGGATGAGGCGGACCGGATGCTGGACATGGGATTCCTGCCGGATATCAAGCGCATTCTCGCAAAGCTTCCCAAAGATCGCCAAACGTTGATGCTCTCAGCAACCTTCCCGCGCGAAATCGAGCGGTTGGCCGCCAATCTGCAGCGCGACCCGGTTCGCGTGGACGACGGCGCTGTCGCCACGCCCGTGGAATCCGTAAGACACGGTGTCTATACGGTCCTGCAGGCGGCCAAGGTGGATCTTCTCTCGAAGATCCTGCGCGAGCCGCATGTCCAATCCGCTCTGGTCTTTCTAAGAACGAAGCGTCGCACAGAACGCGTGGCCAAAGCCCTCCTCAAGGCGGGATTCAAGGCACAGGCCATCCACGGAGACCGATCCCAAAGCCAGCGCCAGCGGGCTATCGATGGGTTCCGGCAGGGACGCTACCAGGTCCTGGTCGCAACCGATGTCGCGGCCCGAGGCCTGGATATCAAGGGGATCTCTCATGTAGTCAATTTCGACATCCCCCCGAGCCCCATCGACTACATTCACCGCATCGGCCGCACGGCCCGCGCCAACGCAGAAGGCGACGCCATCACTTTCGTTTGCCCCGATGAGTACATGGCCCTGAGCACGATTGAAAGCGCATTGGGCAAGAACCTGCCGCGTCAGGAATGGGAAGGGACGGTCCCCGTTCTCTCGCTCTTCCGACCTAACGGCCAACGCACGCGGGGGAGAAAGCGTTACGGAACAGCCTACCGCGGAAGGAGTCCATCGCGCCGCCGATAAGCTGCCAGGCGGTTACCGCTCTCGGGAACTGTTCTGACAAGGGCCTCCATCCACTCACACTCCGCTCTCCAGATTGCGGGCGAGTTTCCCTCGTCGCGTGGAAAGTTTAGGTGTCTTTTTTTCCCGGGTTCGCTAGAATTACCATCAGGCAATAATTGCCATTCCGGTCCTGCTCGGATTTGCGCGTTCAGACCATCTTGGCATATTGCCTGATGCTGTCCAATCCGTGCCTGGTACAACCCTGGGCGAAATTCTTGAGGATGATATTGGAGGAAGCTGATGACGCGACGAATCTTTTCCGTGGCAGTGACACTGAGCGTAATGCTGATTGGCAACGCAAATGCACAAGAGCAATGGCCGCAATGGCGGGGACCTACTCAAAACGGCGTCAGTGCAGCGACTAATCTGCCGACGAATTGGAGTGAAACCGAGAATACCATCTGGAAGACGCCCTTGCCCTCGTGGAGTGGCGGTACCCCTGTCATCTGGGGCGATCGCATCTTTGTGACGTCCCCTTCGGCATCCGAAACCGGGCGGCAAGGGGATGATGACGACCAGCGCGATCCCGGCGGTTCGAAGGTGCTTCTTCTCTGTATCTCAAAAAGAGACGGGGCCGTTCTCTGGACGCGGGAACTCAGTGAAGGGAACAGGCTCCACCAGAAACAGAACGATTCCTCACCCTCTCCTGTCACAGACGGCAGCCATGTTTGGGTCGTGACAGGCAAGGGTGATGTGGCCGCCTTTGGCATGGAAGGCAACAGGATCTGGCAGAGAAATCTACAGGAAGACTACGGGGCATTCGGTCTGGGCTGGGGATATGCTTCCTCGCCACTGCTTCATGACGGGAAGCTTATCATTGAAGTTCTCCAAGGAAACAATACGGACGACCCCTCTTACATTGTGGCCCTTGATGCCCTGAGCGGAAATCCGCTTTGGCGTCAAGAGCGGCCGACGGATGCCGTCGGCGAATCGCCCGACGCTTACACGACCCCCGCCCTGTTCCGATACGACGGCAAAACCGAGATCGTCATCGCCGGTGGAGACTACGTGACAGGTCATGATCCCGAAACCGGGAAGGAAATCTGGAGAGCTGGAGGTCTGAATCCCAGGAAACGGAGCAACTATCGCATCGTCGCTTCTCCCGTTGTGGTGGACGATATGATCTACGCGCCCACACGCAAGAAGCCCCTGTTGGCCTTGCGCGGCGGGGGAGAAGGAGACGTGACGGCCAGCCACCTTGTTTGGAAGTGGGACGGATCGGCCTCGCCGGACGTACCCACTCCCGTGAGTGACGACAAATATTTCTACATGGTCGACGACCGCGGCGTGATCACCTGTCTGGGCGCCAAGACCGGCGAAGTCATCTGGGGCCCAGAAAGAACGGCACAAGGGACTGTCAGCTCGTCGCCTATTCTTGCCGACGGAAAGATATACTTCACCAACGAGGATGCGGTTACGGCCGTTGTAGCGGCGGGTCCGGAGTTCAGATTGCTGGCCACCAACGAACTGGTCGGCGGGGGCTACACTCTGTCATCGCTTGCCGTTTCCGGGTCCCGGCTCTATATGCGAACTGCGACGCACTTGTACTGTCTAGGAAAGACGGACTGATCGAGGAGACTGGGCAAGTTTCGGATAATCAGCGACGGCGGATTGCGTAAGAATCTGTTGGGGAGCACTCGTCGCTGCCGCTCGGTTGGCACTGCGATCAGTACTGTCGTTCCTGGATGAGGGATAAGCGGAGGATCATGCCGGGGCGGTTGACGACGACGTAGATGGCACCGTCGGGTCCGCAGGCGACGTCGCGCACGCGGCCAACGTTTTTCAGGATCACCTCTTCATGCAGGACGCGGTCTTGTTCGATGGTGAGAAGCTTGACTTCTTCGTAACGGAGCGCACCGACAAGCAGGTTGTTGCGCCACTTGGGAAACTAATCGCCGCGGTAGAAGTCCATGCCTGCAACACCCACCGAAGGCCGCCAGTAGAGGATGGGCTGTTCCATCCCCGGTTTGCGCGTAAACTTGGACACGAGTGAACCGTCGTAATCGCGGCCGTACGTGATTTCCGGCCAACCGTAGTTCCTGCCTGCGCTGAGCAGGTTCACCTCGTCACCGCCCATGGGACCATGTTCCGTTTCCCAGACCCGGCCAGTTTCGGGATGGACGGCGAGCCCCTGCGCGTTGCGGTTACCGTAGGTGAAGACGGTAGGCAAGGCATCCTCTTTCCCGACGAAGGGATTGTCTTTGGGAATGGTTCCATCCGGGTGAATGCGGTGGACTTTTCCGTTGGGGCGGCCCGGATCCTGGGCATGTTCCTGGAACCCGCGTTCGCCGATCGAAAAGTAGAGATGGCCCTGCGGGTCGAAGACTATGCAGCAGCCATAGTGGTAGCGAGTCTCGATGTAGTGCCCGTGAGCCGCTTCGAATACCACCTGCTCGTCGACCCAGGCGTTATCTTTCAGGCGACCGCGAACGATGCGCGTCATCGCCGGAGCACGTTCTTCGCCTTCGGATTCGTCGAGGGCATGGCTATAGGCCAGATAGATCCAACCGTTGTCGGTGTACGCCGGATCCACAGCGACGTCCATCAGTCCGCCCTGGCCTTGGTGAAGGACCGACGGGATGTCGGCGACAGGATCGAGCAGGAGCTTGCCGTCGCGGACAACGCGGAGACGGCCGGGCCGCTCGGTGATCGGGGCCGAGTTTTCGTCGAGAAAATCGATGGCCCAGGGGATTTCGAGTCCGTCGGCCCAGATGTCGACCTTGATTTCATATTCGAGGGTTTGGATGCGTTCGGGCGGGGGTGGTTTCTCGATGCCGCTTTTCTCTTCCAGCTCGATAAGATAGTTGGCGAGGCCGTCGATTTGATCCTCCGTCAGGATTCCTTCGAAGGCCGGCATGCCGACGTGGGTGATACCGTATCGGATGTTTTCGAAGATACTGCCCTCGCCTTCGCCGAACTGCCAGAGGCCGTCGAGCATGCTCTGGGCGTTGCCGCCACGGAGGTCCTCGCCGTGACATAAGGCGCAGTTCTCCTGATACAGGTCTTCCGGTTTCATGTCGTCCTGCGCGACGGTCGCGTGGGACCAAAGAATGACGCCGAGAATGGCTAGCGGTGTAACTGAATACTGTTTCATGCTTCCTTCCAAATTGCTATGCCCGGAAAGGACGTTTCACGATGTGCCGCGCCCACCACACCGGGAGGTATATAAGTATCCGTATGCAGGCGGGCGTAGTCAATGACTTGTTGTCATTTGGCTTGATTTGTCCGTAGTATTGAGGTGCTCCCAATTCCCGCTGCCCGATCTCTTCCTCCGATCCCTCATAACGTTAGTGGCTTCCGTCAATCCATTCTTTGAGACGCTGCGGTGTCAGTTCCCGCAGCGAATTCACCACTAAGTGCGCTTTGGCGGCTAGTTTCTCACCCGATGCAGTACCGGTGAGTGCGATGACCGTCATCCCGGCCCTGCGAGCCCCCTCGACTCCGGCCAGACTATCCTCGATGACGGCACAGCGCTCGGGCGGCACCTCCAGTCGCTCCGCCGCCTTCAAGAAAACCTCGGGATGCGGCTTACTATGGCTGATGTCGTCGGCGGTGACCCAGGCGTCGAAAAGCTCGGCTCCCGGCAATCCTCGCAGGACGCAGTCCACATTGGCTTGCGGGCCGGAGGAGCCGATGGCCAGACGCGCTCCATCCTCGTGCAACGACTTCAGCAGGTCGGTGGCGCCGTCCATCGCGGGAAATTTCTCCATCAAGATCTCCCGATAAACCCTTTCTTTCTCCGCGTCCCATTCCCTGATCTCTTTCTCGTCGGCGCCCGGTTTCAAATTGGAAATGACCACGTCATTGGTTTGGCCGAATGTCTTGGCGAATTGCTCCTCGGTCACCTCAATGCCCCGCGTCGAGACAGTCCGTTTCCACGACTCAAAATGGGTGTGGTAACTATCAACCAACACGCCATCCATGTCAAAGATGATTCCGTATTGTGACATTGTTTTCCTTTCTGCCTTCCTCCGCAAATTGTGCAAGAGCTTCCAATACCCGGACAGCATTCTCTTCGTCCAGGTTTCCCGTCGCTCATCCGCCGGAATGAGTTTCGGGCTGTTCAGCAGTCTGAAACAAAGGGAGAAATGCCGTTGACTAAGTACAGGCATTCACAAATACAGTAACGTTTAGGCGGCTCCACTTTGCATGCCGTCATTGCGAGGCGCGAAGCGCCGTGGCAATCTCCTCCTGGAAAATCCGCTATCACAAACGAGATTGCCGCGCTCCCTTCGGTCGCTCGCAATGACGC